>Ga0196901_1000016_pt1 | contig 74343 bp, 58 predicted proteins | sample CB_VirMetaG_FD_169099 | JGI IMG/M metagenome (GOLD analysis project Ga0196901, IMG submission 169099) | Freshwater to marine saline gradient viral communities from Chesapeake Bay - CB_1504_1 Viral MetaG (v3) (version 3) | ecosystem: Environmental > Aquatic > Marine > Coastal | place: USA... | reverse complement strand
CCTAAGTTTTTGCCTGAATAATATGTGTAACTTGGTGTTAAAAATTTATCTTGATATGCCTGTTCAAATGCCAAAAATGTGCCAATACGGTTGAACTTCATGAATAATAAATTCACGTCGCCTTCGTCCGCAGCATCTAGGCACTGAGTTATCCAACCGTCAAGAACTTTGCAGTCGCCTGAGTATAGTTGATGCCACGGAAATTCTTTATAACTTTTACACTCAGCATTAAAACGAGGAAAACTTAACGGAGGAACAATGTCCCCTTTAAGCACTCGTATAGTGCCTTCGTGTAAAAACTCTTTGCGAGCAGCGTTTAAGCCGCCCACATACGCACCAGATCCCGGAACTCTAATAAAGGTTTCGTTGTAAATTTCTGAAAGTTGCCTAGCAACATCTCTTTCCCAACTACTACCTTTGGCTTTCTGTGGACTTGGCACGTGCTTACTTATACCTTGTAATATATTCGTAATAAATTACTGCTCAAAATTGTAATTTACCCACGCAGTAATTTCTTCAATACATGTATTCGCTTGACTACCTAATATGTATTCAATAGCGCGAATTACATCCTGCGGATCTAATCCGTTTCCTGTCCAGCTTGCCCGCTCTCTAATATGAGGTAAATCTACACGATCGATTGATAATAAACTGGTTTTAAATTTTACTTTATTTTGTTTAAATGATCTTGTACATTGCTTACTTGCATGCGATAAAGCAGCTTTTGGAATACGATAACGTTCAAAGCTAGGATCAGGCGCTACAATGTCTTTTTCGCCAATACTGCCAATATTGATAATGTATCCTGACTTTCCTGCTGCTAACCATGCGTCATACACAGCAATTAAAACATTTACTTGAGCAAAATTAGCCCATGGCTCACCAGCTGGTCCGTCAAACGCATTATTAATAAACACGTCATAATTTAGACTTTGTTCTGCGATACGTTTAATATCATCTGCGTTAGTAATGTCTGCTTGAATACTGTTTGCGTCAGCAGTTCTAGATACATTAATTCCCCTAAAATGTTTTGCAAGTTCTAAACCTAACCCGTGGTTAGCACCAGTAATTAAATATTTTTTAGTAGTCATCTTAGTTTGATCCCAGACTTTAGTTAATTTACTTCCGCAAGTCATGGCACATTCAAAAATACGTCCTTTGCCTAGCTCTTTATTCCAGCTTTGTTCGACTTCTTTCCAAAAGTTGTTGTTAAAAATTTTGGTTAGTGGGCGATGATTAATGTTTAGTTCTGTTTCTGCCAGGTGCCTTTCGAATAAATCTTGTATTTGGTTTTTGCCGTTTGACAAAAAACTTAATTTGTTGCTTCCAGGCATAATAGTGTGGTCATAAAATCTTGCGTCTTCTAGATTATGGTTAAAGAAGTTGCATGGCATTACCCAACCATGCGAGTTAATTAGAACTTTAGTCTTGTCTAAATTTTTAATTTGACAATCGCATTTGATTTCTGTTTGGTTGAAGTAATTTTCAAAAGTGCCGTATGATTCTTTTAATTTTGAAAGATACAACATACTTTGATTTCTAAATTCAATGCTGCTAGGCACTTCTAGATAATATTCAGTATTGCCATTTTTATCAAATACTGGCCATTTATCATGTTCTGTACAAGTAGCATGATCAAAAAATCTACCAGTACTTCTTGGATTAAAAGCGCGAAACCCTAGTAGATTAGAAAGCATTTGCGCATCATTAACCTGATGCTCATTGTGCTTATAAACAATATAATTCCACTCGGCCCAGCCTCCGGCACGAATAAATGCCTGAGCGTTGGCCATTATTTTATCAAAATCTGTATGGGTTCTATATAATGGATTAGTATCCGCAAGTCCGTCAACATTAAAATCAATTCTACCATACCCGTTTATAATGTTTGCTATTTTAGTCCAATAATCTGTGTTGTGTGCGGAACCGTTTGTATGTATATACAACCAAACGGTTGGATTCTTACGACGGAAGTCTTCAAGAATACCTAAAAACTCAGGGTGCATAATAGGATCACCGTAACTACCACAGAAGAATATTTGTCTTACATTCGTAAGAATTTCAATAGTAAATGTCTGATCAATTGTTTTGCGGCTTAAATGTTCTTGTCTAAGATACGGATTACGGATACCACCGTTAATGTTTCTCGGACATTGTGGACAGTCAGCATTACAATAGCTAGTAATTTCGAGTTGGTATTCGTCAATATTTTCTAAAGTAAACATTAATTTAATTGTTCGTTGGTTGTCCATTGATTAGTAAATGTATTGCCATTATTCTTAACTGAGCAGGTTTCTTGACATATTTTATGAGGATTTGTAGCCCAACTATTTTCAAGATTGTTCCAATTAGATAATAATTGTTTAGCATAGTCATCTAAATTAAAGACATGAGCACCAAACCAACAGCAAGGCAAAATTTCTCCATTTGCTGCTATGTAAGCACTATTTTCTATGTCCTTAGCGTAACATTTTATAACTTGTCCTTTTGTTGTAGTTGAAGTATAATTATCTGGCGGTAGTAAGTTACTTACAGGAAACATGTTAAAGCGTCTACTAATTTTGGTTCTAAACCATTTAAATCCTAACTTTTTTGCTAACTCTTTAATTTCGTCGACTTGATGTTGGTTATGTTTAAACACTAACATATCCCAATGTGCTTGCCCACCTGCGTCAATGAACGATCTGGCATTGTTAATTACTTTAGAAAATTTAACGTTCTTTCTATAGATATGATTTGTATCTTCAAGCCCATCAATTGAAAAAACACAATAATCATGATCTCGATGAAATATTGCTCCAAGTTCACTCCACCAGGCGGTATTTTGGATTCCACCATTGGTATTCATACCTAATGTAATAGTAGGATTTAATCCTCTAAAGTGTTTATAGATGTTAATGGTTTCATTTGATGCAGCGGGATCTCCAAATGTTCCACACATAAACATTTTCTCTAAATTTTTGACAAAATTAACGGATAATATATCTTCAATTTGCTTAACAGTTAATGTTGAACTATTTAAAGAATTATTGTATAAAGCAGGGTTCTCCCTTGCGCATTGCGGACACGCAGCATTACATACTGTTGTTGGTTCTAGATGAAGTACCTTAATATTATTTAAATCAAACATTGCTAGTATCGTATGTTGTGAACCCATTTTCTTTAACAACAGTTAACGTATTATGGACACGTCCAATAAGTTCATCCTTATGAGAAACAAGCCAAACACTCTTGGAACGCTCGCGAGTCATGTGCTTTAAGATACCTAATGCGTTTTCGACACCTTGCGAATCTAGGCCGTTGTCAATGAGTTCGTCAACAAATACAACATTAATTGGTTGATATAATGATTCCCAAACGTCACGAAATGCCCACGATAGGCTTAAAATAAGTCTGTTACGTTCACCCCGTGATAGATTGTCAAAATCTAAATCTCTACCTAAGTCTGTAATTTCTACAGAAAGATCATTTAAGAACTGTACTGTATGTCGCAAGCCGATCTTGTCAAGGTAATGGGTCAAGCGTGAGTTTAGATATGCTAGATTCTGATCAATAATCTTTTTACGGATAAACGAATCCTTGTTAGTAAGCAGTTTAAGCAAGAACTCTTGATGCTCTTGTAGATGCGCTAACTCATTTACACGATCATATGAAACTTCTTGTAACGCTTGTTCTTCCATTTCTGTAATTTGCTCACTATATGGGTCTGTTTCGTTGCGACGTGTTTCTAGCTGCGCACGAGCAGTTTCTAGTGTATTTTTATGCTCCAATGCTTCTTGTAATGTTTTATAAAACGTTTGTGGCTTTGATCCAAGTTCGCCTAGTGCTTGTAATCCTTGATGTGTTTCATCCCATTGGCCTTCATTGGTAACAATTTGAAGTGCTGCTTGTTGTAAATCGCCTTCTTTGTCCGCTAAGATTTCATTGTGTTTATCATCATGTAACTCTTGGCCACACGCATGACATTTATGATTCTTTAGCGAAGCAATTTCTTTTTCTAATTTTTGAATTTTGGTTCCAAGACGTTTGTTTTCAGCATCGATAGAAGTTTGATATCCTTGTAGTGTATCAATTTGTGTTTTTTTCTTATTGTAAGCATCAATTTCAGCAAACGCTTTTACTTCTGCTTCGATATCAATATGTTCAAGAGCCTCAATCGACGCTTCATAATCAGCAACATCTTTTTGTTGGTTATCTAGCCACATGCGTTGTCTGCGCTTCACAGAATCAATTTGATCTTGAATACGTTGATTAGCATCCATAACTGCTTGAATACGCAACTCTTCTTCTTTTTTGAGGTCTTTTGTACTTTTAGCCTGCTCTTTTAGTTGCTCTGCTTTTTCAGTAAGCAATGTGATGCCGAGTAACTGCTCAATAATATCACGCTGATCGTTAGCCCGCATACTGAGGAAAGGTTCGGTATACGTGTTCAAAGCCACAATGTGTTTAAACATGTCGTGGCTTATACCTAGCAATTCCTCAATAGCTTTTTGTGTTTCTCGCGAATCACCCTGGGCGTTATCTGTTGACTCTTGTTCTTCATTTTCAATGTAGAACTTTAATACATTAGGCTTGCGCCCACGCTCAATTCTGTACTCTTTACCGGCATACTCAAACTCTACAGAGCAAAGCATACCTTTGGAATTTGTTTTGTTGATTAAGTTATCGCGTTTAATGTTAGTCAGTGCTACACCGTAAAACGCATATGAAAGTGCGTTAATAATAGTAGTCTTGCCTGTTCCATTGCGAGCACCGTCACCGCCTAAGTCCATGTTGTTGCCTAACACCAATGTTAAATCATTGCGGTCAAAATGAACAGCCTGTGTAGCATTACCTACGCTCATAAAGTTCTTAACTGTTAAAGTTTTTATCTTAATCATATAAATCTGAAAATTGTGGAAAAGTTTCAACAAATGATTCATTACGATGTTTGTCTAATACTTTCATGCGTTTTTTAAATTCTCTTAGAGAATAAGAATAATCGTAATTATTCATGTATTGTAACACAACATTCCATTGGTAAGCAAGAGAAGATTTTCCTAAATTAGTAATATGCTGTTGAATTATATCTGATAACCTTTTTTTGTGATGTTTAGGTAGTGCTGCAACACTTAAAAAGTGTGGATGAGTTAACACATTAACTTGCATTTGAGTTTGATCAAACCCACGGTTGATATATTGTTTTTGAAATTTAATCAAACTTTCGCTCCCTATAGAACTGGCAATAGAAGTAAACTGTAATTTAACATGCGGAGTATGCTCTTGTATTTTTTCTATATTTTGTTCAATATCTGTCCAAATAGTGCCGTGACGAATATATTCTGCTGCTGCGTCGCAACAATCAATGCTTGCTCCAACACGAATGTTTTTGAATTGTTTCCAATAATTAAAGATTGAGTTACCTTTATAATTTAAAGTACTTAAATTAGTATTGTATGATATTGATAATTCGGTGTGGCCAATATCAATTAACCAATCTAATATTTTGTAATGTTCTTGAGTTATAAGAGGCTCGCCGCCCGCAAAGTAAATACTGGTTAAATTTTTAGTAATATAAGGTTTTATTTGCTCAAACCTGTTTGATCTTTCAATAGAATTTGGTCTATTGAGAGAAAATTGAGTAGTACCAAGAATAGCATCATTACCATATAATTCTACAGTTTCAGCTTGTATAGCACTACTATATTCTTCAGAACACATACGACATTTAAAATTACAGAGATTACTAATTCTTATGTCAACATCACGTATAAAATCAGGAGTTTCCGTTGAATAATCAGCAGGACGCCTTCTTTGGACTAATTGGTGATCCTCGTCTTGATAACAACGTTGACAGGTTCTAATACGATATCCTTGTGTAACCCATTCTTTAAGTTGTTGAGATTGAGCTCTTGGATTATTGATGTCGCCGACTGGAAATCTAGCATCAGCATAACAACAAGCCAACGATTTACCTTCGGGATTAATATATAAATGATTCCATAATTTTGTACAGCTAGTGTTAGAATATTGTTTAACTTGTTTATTATAAATTCCGTTATGTATACTAAATTCAAATGGAACAGTTTGATAGGTATAGTTAGAAACTAACTCCTCTAACTCCAATTTGATATCTGGATTACTAGTTCTGATTAATATAAAGCAGTTTGTAATGTCAATATCATCGACTAATTGTTGAATCTCAATTAACCGGTCACCAGGAGCATCAATATACGAATAAGTATCCTCTGACGATTGAGAAATTATAATGCGATCATCAGGATCAAACGATTCTTTTCTTGCGTTAATTAATTGTTCTTTAATTTTTTCCAGAGAAGCATGAAAATCAATTACAGTTAAAATATTCATAAATTCTGATAAATTTGTAATAATAATTGCTTATTATAGAACTCTGAATCAATAGTAGTTAATTGATCGGTTATAATTTGATCAACAGAATGAAACACAGTAGCGTCTATGCTTTTGTTTTCCATTTCTTGATTTTTAGATTTTGGTAAAAGGCTAATTTCTCTAATACCATAACCATTAACAAACGTTTCTTTAATAAAGTTTGCTTCTTCGTAACTTACATTGATATCCAAATTAACACGAACATGCTGATTAGGTTTTAATACTTGGTCGGCATGATCGATTAATGCCGACAAATCAATTACACGATATGTAGGCTGTGCGTCCCACGCAAAGAACTCTGGGTTCTGCCCCCACTCAATAATAGTAGCACCACGTTGTTCATCGCCTGCGTCAGAAAAGTTATGCGGAAACGCATTACCGATATACGAAATGTTACCTTTGTTTTGGCGCATATGGAAGTGTCCGCTAAACACACGCTCAACACCCTTAAAATCATCTGCGTTAACTTCGCCTGTGTCCGGCATTTCTACCATGGCATTCATTTTAAAGTGCGGCAATTCAAAATGTCCAAATACGTACTTAGATTCAATCTTTTGAATACGTTTATGATCATCGCCGATTAACCAAGGAACAATAGTTACATCGCCGTCAGTAAACCAATCATTAATAACGTGAATGTTAGGTAAATGCTTTGCCCATTCTGCGCCGTGGATATCACGCTTGTCTCTGTAGTACAAGTCGTGATTGCCCGGTAAGAAGTAGAATTGATCAAACGCAGCAGACAATTTCTCTAAACTGCGCAAACTGAAATTTAATGTCTGTAGGTTAATACTAGCACGATGATGGTGCCAGTCGCCTAAAAACATTCCAGTTTCGCAATTTTTACTTTTGGCTAAATCAATAAACCAATCTACAAAACTTTCGCAGTCTTGTAAATGCGTAATACTATTGTTCTTTAACCCAAAATGAATGTCGGTAAAAATTGCTGCTTTTTTAAATAAGTTCATTATTAATCGTTGTCGATGTATTTTGTATCTGGATTATCGTTTTCAAATTGACGTGTCCACGATGGATTTAACCCGTGTTGTTCGAGTATGTCGTCGCGAATGTTCTGCATTTTCTTTTCAATGTTTAGTACACGAGTAAACGAGTTAGTAACTGCTGCTGTGTAATAAGCAAAAGGATTCTGTGACTTTGCTTCGTTGAATTGTAAGCCAATTTGACAAAGTTGTAGCAATGCTTGCGAACGCATTTCGTCGTTATAGGTGTAACCACGCCAGTTGCTTCGTGTGGCATAACGCTCACAGAGCTTCATATACATCATAGCAAGTTTGTCCGTAACACGACCATGTGTTTTACTAAAATGTCCTTCATCAATAGTGCCCTTCCAATGGCTACGCCCTACTTCATAAGGATTACCTTCTGCGTCAATTCTGTAATGCTTAAAAGGAGGAAAGTTACAACGAACTGGAATCATTTCAACATCAGGGTCATTGGCATCGACATCCATATCATCAGTATCTTCATCTAAATCTAAATCGTCGAGCAAGTCTGCTGCTTTCTTTTTCTTAGGTTTAGTACTTGCTTTTGTACGCTTCTTAGGTCCAAGCGGAACGTGTTCGTCGGTCATTACACGAATAACAATGTCTTCATTGGTAATAGACTTTGGATCTACGGTTTCGCCTGTAAGTTTAGACAAACGTGTAGCACGATTATCACGTGCTTCTTTCAGTGTGCGAACGTTAATCTTTTCAAGTCCGGTTTTGCCGTTTTCGTCTGGTTCTAAAATTAAATCAAAATCGCTGTCTGTAATCTTGTCTCGGTAAGAGCAAAATGTGTTCTTACTTTTGTGAATTTCTGCTAGTATATCTTTGTTGTTTAGATAATTTACTCTCTTTTGTCCTGGTTGTGCCATTAAGGGCTCCTATATCAATACACTTATTATATAACATCTTTGTGTGTGATGTCAACGATTTATTGCCATTATGTACGCCGTTTATGAACTCCATAAATAATGACATAAGGATTAATATAGAACATGGCAATATTTGATTACCAAGGATATCAACAAGCACTTAGTGAAGCAGAAGATCAGCGTGCGGCGGCTGTTGCCGCACGAAACAAACTAAGAAGTGATCTTCAAGCAAAAGGTGTTACAAGCTGGAGATCTACGCCAGAATATCAAGCACTCACCAATCAGATTAATCAAGCTAATACTACAGTAGTAGCTTTAAAAAGAGGTGGAGCACCAGATCCAGACGGCGCAATTGATATTGATTTTGGGAATAATCCTGTACCAACAGCAGCAACAGACAGTAGAACAAGATTAGAACTACAAGCAGCTTCGCAGCCGCCAGCAAGTCAAAAAACTGTAATTGGGCCATCACAAGGAACATTTACCGGCGCTCCTCCGGCAGGACTATCGTTAGAAGAGCAGGTTGAATATCTAAGACAGGATGGCGAACTTGCTACTACAAGAACTGTAGACTTCCCGCCAGGATCAACTGGTAACCAAACTACATATACGTCTACTACTCCAACAGGTGGTACAAGAACAGATACATATACTTCTTCGGCGTCGACTACGAGTATTCCTGCTAAAACTGAACAAACAACTGTTATTACTAATCCAGCGGTAGCCGGATTTAAAATGCCAGGTGATCCAGGATATGTAGCACCAGCAAGTAACGCAACTACTGAGCAACGGAATCGTGATGGTTACTTAACAACACAAAATTATATTGCTCAAACCCAAGAATTATTAATAGATCCGGATGTAAGTGCAGCAGATAAAGCAGAGCTTAGGGCACAGTTAGAAGATGCGCAAGGGGATCTTGCGTATTGGAAAGCACAACCAGGAGCATTAGGTTCGCCAACTGTAACGGTTAATTCTACAGATAATACAACTGGATCTGCGTTTACAACGTCAACACCACCAACTGATAATAGCCAACCTATCGCATCACCATATACCACTGGCGACGCCGATGTTGATGCTTATCAAACGGCTACTAAAGCAAGTATTGAACAAAAATTAGCCGACAGAGAAGCATATGAAACTGGAGTCGAAGGTGAATACGATTACTACGAGAATCCTGCTGACGATCCTAACTTATTTTATGACGACAGTTTAGGCGAATACGTACCTCGCACAGATCGACCCGAAGATTGGCAAGCACGTGATCAAAACGAGTTTGTTTATGATGATAATTTAGGCGAATGGGTGCGTCGGGAAGATATGCCCGACAACTGGAACTATGATGGCCAACCAGTGACCGAAGATCCACAGTATGATGATTTTGGATGTTTAATTGGTGTAGAAGAATATGACGACGATTCAGGGACTTGTATTCCAATCGGTGGAAGAGCAGATCAAGGTACAAATGCGCCATCGCCAATATTAAATCAATACGGATGTATTTCTGGTCAGGAATATTATGATTCCGATCAAGGTGTTTGTGTACCGTTTGGCGCTCAAGAACAGCAAGCATGGGATAACGGATGTGATGTAAACTCAGAATACTGGGATCCAGACTTACTTGCTTGTATTAGTCGCGAAGAGGGTCCGCCGCGTTTAGAACCAGCAAATGCTGGCGAACTTGATGGGTTTGGTTGTATCATCGGTGAAGAAGAATATGATGACGAAACTGGTGTTTGTGTGCCTATTGGTACAGCCGGGCAGCTACGACTAGGTGATGAAGCCGCGGCTGAAGAAGTTCCGCCACCACCTTTAAGTATACGAGATAAACGTAAACAAAATAACAGTAACTATGATGAGGCGGATTGGAGATTTAAGATCCGCCTAAGTCCTTATAGTGAATATCTATATAATGATCCTGATATGCACAGAAATGGACAAGGAATCCTAGCTCCATTGCAAAGTACCGACGGTGTAATATTTCCATATATGCCACAAATTACAGTACCGCATACGGCAAATTATTCAAATTACACGTTAACACATAGTAATTATAGAGGTTATTTTTACCAAGGTAGTCAGGTAGGAGATATAATTGTCAACGGAACATTTACTGCCCAGGATACAAATGAAGCTAATTATCTATTAGCAGTGATTCACTTTTTTAGATCGGCAACTAAAATGTTTTATGGACAAGACAATGAGCGAGGAACACCTCCGCCATTGTTATATATGAGTGGACTTGGTGACTTTCAATTTGCTGAACATCCATGTGTATTAAGTAATTTCAACTATACAATACCAGATACTGTTGATTATGTTCGAGCGTATGAAACGGCTGTTTCAAATGTTGGCCTGTTTCAAGGACGTAGATCGGCAGCAGCAAACTCGTCTTGGAGTAGTACATTTTCAAGATTATTGTCAAGCGCACTTGAATCTGGGGCTCCAAACACTATTGATAACTTTGTTGATCCTACCTATCAAGGAGCAGTAAAAATTTCAGGTGGAGCAACTTATGTACCAACTACAATTAACATACAATTAGTATTGCTTCCTGTTCAAACTCGAGACGCAGTAAGCAATAAGTTCAGTCTCAAAGATTATGCGACTGGTAACCTTATTAAGAAAGGATTCTGGTAATGGCTGATACAACATATAAACCAACAAGCCCATATTATAAAACAGGAACTACTGAATTTTATTTAGATTTAATGAGTAACCGTCCAATACCTAAAAATCCTGACGATAAACTGTTTACAATTAATCAAATTTATAATCTTCGTCCAGATTTGTTAGCATATGACCTATATGGGAGTTCTGATCTCTGGTGGGTATTTGCTCAAAGAAATCCTAACACGCTAGTTGACCCATTGGGCGATTTTGTAGTAGGTAAAAAGATATTTTTGCCGCAGTTAACTACCCTAAGAGAAGCACTAGGATTCTAACGTGGCTGATTCAAATTATTACGTTGATAAAAACGGTGACGTTTGGACTAGCATACTTAGGAATGGCGATCAAATTGTAAGTGCTATTCGCGTGAACCCAGTGTCTGGTGAAGCCGGAGATGTACCATCAATTTTTATTGGTGATCCAGGTCTAAGTCCTATTCCGGCAACAGGCAAAGACGGTTACTTCGCCTGGAAACAAAGTGAAGGAGCAAAATATTTCAAAACTCCAACACAGACTTCGATTAGTACACCAGCAAATTCTTCGTATGGAGTATTACCCCCAGCTCAGACCGGTCTAAACAATCCATTGATTGCGCCGCAGGCTAGCTATGCTACATCGGCAAACATTAATCAGTTAGATTTAGCGCAAGATGCTGCGGTCAATGCTCCGGTCACAATAGTAACTCCAATACCTGGACAGTCGTACAAATCAGTGACTACAGGACCATCGGCTGTGTCTATTGCGATACCTGGTGTAGAAACTCCACCGGTAATGGCACCAACACGGGCTACAGAATTTAACCCAACTTCTGGAGGCATTAATGTCGGAACTGGCAGTCAGGTTAGATTAGCTGAAAATGGCGATTTATACATCACCCCTGGACCATCAACATCAGCTCAGCTTGGCACAGGTGTACAACAGGCAGCAAATGGCGATTATATCGCTACCGACGGCGGCATTGTTGTTTTACCTCCAAATACAGAAATTTTAATGGAGCCGGGCTCGGCGATAACAGCGGCTCCATTTGCTGCTGGTAATACACAAACAACTACGTTTGTTACACCTGCTTTAAACAATCAATTCGCCGAACCAGTGGTACCACAAAACAGTGCCGGTGCTGAAGTAATCGAATCTCAACAGGCGTATGATGAAAATGCTACACCTACTAATCCTGTCCCAGAAGCTGAAGTTATTGGAAATCCAAAGTTATCAACGGCAGAAACGCAACCAACAGTTCAAGACAGCAGCCAATATCGTGGTGAACCTGGAGAAGATGGCACAACAAGTGGGTTCGATGGTGTAGGCGGCAGATTTGGAACTGGACCAGGGCTCGATCCGATTGGACCAGTGGCGCAAAAAAATAAAGAAGATCCTCTCGGTAGTGAAGCACAGCCGTCACCGGCTACTAGCGCACGAAGTGCCACCGGGTCAATTTTTTATGAAAAAATTATTCCAAGAGAAAATGCTTTTAAAAAGTTTGCGACTATGACATATTCTGTTAGCGTATACGCAATGACTGCCGCACGTTATGCTGAAATGGTCAGCACTGGTGTTAAGAGCGTTAACGGAATGACTCTTTTGATACAAAGTGCTGGAGCAAATTCATCCAGTGGAAATTCGCAACAAAACACCGGAAATTATGGCGCCCGTAGAAGCCCACACTTTAATTTAGATTTTTATATCGACGATATTGAATTTAATGGCATTGTTTCTGGTACTAGTGCTCAAGCCGCACACAACATTTTTGATTTAAAATTTAAAATTATTGAACCAAACGGATTAAGTTTTTTAAACAGATTACACGCATCAATCAAAGACTACATGCTCAGTGAAGGAGCTTCTGCTAGTAACATTAATTACGCTGCGGCTATGTTTTTAATGGTTGTTAGATTTTATGGGTATGATGAATACGGAAACATTCTTGACGGTAATACCATTGGAAAACAAGAAACTACAAGCGATACAAAATCTGTTACAGAAAAATTCATACCATTTAAGTTTACTGGGATTTCATTTAGCGTCGTAAATGATGTAATTCAATATAATTGCGAAGCAGTATGCCCCCAGAGTTTTTGGCCACTTAATGACACACATTCGCGTATTCCGTTTAATATGGAAATCACTGGCGGTACCGTAAAAGAAGTTCTCGCTGGCGAAGCAACAGCTTCTACGACCGCTACTAATACTGTGTTCACTGGATTAACAGCAGCATTAAACAAAGAACAAATAAAACTACAAAACTCAGGCATAATTGATTATCCCTGTGTATATAAAATTGAATTTGAGCCAGGATCAGGCATTAGTGACGCATTGACCCGGAAGCCAGGTAGTGTAACCAAAGAAAAAACGGCCATGCCAACAGCCACATCTAATCCATCAACTCAACTTGACGGAAACAAAAATGTAGTGGACAAAGATAATAAATCCTATTCTATACCGGCAGGTACTAGTATTATACAAGCTATTGAAACTGTATTAAAAAATAGTACCTATTTAAGTTCACAGCAGAATGTTATAATTGACGAAGTAACCGGAAAGGCAAAGATTAATCCCGAAAAGAAAAATCAAATATCATCTACCACTGGTGAAAACGAAGCATTTGTTTGGTATAAGATTAGATCTGAAGTTAAACCTACAAACTACGATAATAAAACTAACAATTACGCATATGAAATTCGCTATCTAATCAGTACATACAGAGTCAACGACGTTCAGAGTCGTTATTTCCCGCCATCACTTTTCTTAGGTGCGCATAAAGAATATGACTACTGGTTTACAGGAAAAAACACTGAAGTGTTAGACTTTAAGCAAGATTTTAATTATTTGTATTTTCAGCAATTTGGGCCCGAGCCAAATGTTGGAATAGATTTGCCAGTAACTAATACAATACACGTAGCCAATAAATTTTATATGCCACGCTCAAATCAAAGTGCCGTTGGTTCCAGTGGTAGTCGAAGCAATGAACCTGTAGCGTATGCTGCTGATTTATTATACAGTCCAGCCGATACTGCGCAAATTGAGTTAACTATTTTAGGTGACCCAGACTGGATGGCACAAAGCGAAGTATTTTATAGTCCAAGTGTCTCTGTCAGAGATGTAGGTGTTTCGCCGTTTATGAAAGACGGCTCGATTAACTATGATTCTAGCGAAGTTGTGTTTAACGTTAGATATAAAACGCCATCAGACTATGCGCAAAACGGACTAATGGATATTGATCAAAAAGATACAACCAGTATAGAAAATTATGGAAGTGGTACTGTAAGTTTAAATTATAGAGCTAATGAAATCAAGACTATATTGTCACGTGGAGAGTTTAAACAAGTTCTTAAAGGAACTTTGTTACAATACTACGATACAGAAGCTGCTTACAAAGGAACACTTGACGGTCGCGAAGGTGTATTCTATAACCCAAGAAGAAAATCACAAATTGAAGCAGCTAATGTCACTGGAAGTCAAAGTACAATATCAGATATATCAGCTGGTCTCGGTGGTGGAAGAATTACAGAAAGCGATATTAACGCACCTAGAAAGGCATACACCCCGGAAGAACTTGGAGTACAACAAATTGATGACGAGTTAGCTGACTTTTTTGATGGCGATGAAACCGCCGCCGCTGAATATTATGTTGGTGAAGACGATGTTCGATTCCTAGCAGATCAACCAATCGCACAAGATCCTAGTCCAGAAGTTGCTAATGTTAGTACACAACCCAAAACTAGCAATGATACCGAGTATACACCTTCTCAAGGAACACAAACAATACCGCCAACTGAAGCTGACATTCCAATTGAACGAGCCAATACTGATTTCCAACTACCGCCTAAGATTAATACAGGTACAGGATGGACAGAGCCTGAAACAATACCAACGTCAAGTTTACCAGAAGGTGTTACTTTAACTGATACTGACGAAGAAGGGCAGCAATACTTTACATATAAAGGACAAGAAATTGGAGCCAGTAGTAAAAATGCGCTAGATAAACAAATAAAAGCAATTGATCAAGGTATATACGAACCTTATGAAGATTATGTTGCTCTTTATGGAACACGTGTTAGATACACATGGCGCCCGGACTTAAAACAATACGAAGAAACAGAATATTACGATAATGATACAGGAAAATGGGCAAAATTCAAACCGTTGTAAGAGGTAAGAAATGGCTGAAAATTTAGCAAGAAATAGAGGACGTCCTGGAAACTACAAACTTGACCGTGGTGGGTATCCGGCTGAGTCAGGACCTTTTGTTGGCGAAGTAATGGGAAATCATGACCCGGCACGTATTGGACGTGTTCAGGTATACATTCCAGAATTTGGGTCCAATGATAAAAGTGATTCCAGCACCTGGCGCACGGTTCGTTATCTAAGTCCTTTCTTTGGTAGTACAATGCCTTCGGGCAATAGTGAAGGTACAGGACAATATGTTGGAAATCCACACAGTTATGGCATGTGGTTTACAATTCCAGATATTGGTACTAAAGTTCTTTGCTTTTTTGTAGCAGGTGATGCTAACCAAGGATATTATGTTGGCAGTATTCCTGACCCAGACTTAATGCATATGGTTCCAGGTATTGGAGCCAGCTCTAAGTTTGAATTTAACAACGACGAAGAATCTAAACGCTACTCTGGTGCGTCTAGATTACCGGTCGCAGAAATTAACAATCAAGATACATCTATTAGAGAAAATGATCGTAGTTTTGACCAGCCACGCCCGGTACACAGTTATGTTGCGGCAGTTATGTACCAACAAGGACTAATTAAAGATCCTCAGCGTGGGCCAATTGGCTCGTCGGCATACAGAGAATCGCCAAGTGCTACATTTGGAGTCAATACACCAGGCAGACCAATTTATGAAAGTGGTGCCACCGAATATAACATTAAACAAAGTTTAAACACAGATGTTACCAAAGACGATTTCAAAGTTATTGGAAGACGTGGTGGACATTCGTTGATTTTAGATGACGGAGATTTAACCGGCAATGATAATTTAATTAGAATCAGAACAGGCAAAGGCCATCAAATCCTTCTGAGCGATGATGGAAATTGTATTCATATTATACATGCCAATGGGCAGTCTTGGGTTGAATTAGGAAAAGAAGGCACAATTGATATGTATGCTGCTAATTCTATTAACCTACGTTCGCAAGGCGATGTAAATATTCACGCCGATCAGAATCTAAATTTATACGGCGGTGTTGCGGCTAGTTTACACGGTAAAAAAGCAACATTTGTTGAAGGCGAAGAAGTGTTAAGTTTAATCGGTGAAAAAAGTATTAACATGTATAGCACAAAAGGAATCAGTGTTAAAGCTGATGGCACGTTAGCTTTGTCGGGTACTGTGTCAACAAGTTTGGATTCAACAGGACCAACTCTAGTCAATGGATCATTTGTGTTATTAAACACTGGTCCAAGCATTCCTAATAGCCCTCCTGTATATGGAACACGAACGAAATTGCCAGATACCAAGCACGGTGATGCTGGGTGGGAAAGCACCGAAGGCGAACTTGAAAGTATTGTTTCGAGAGCTCCAACTCACGAGCCTTACATACATCATAATAAAGGTGTTATTGTACAAGTAGAATATGAAACTGGTGGAACTGCAGAAGCGAGCGAATCAGTGACCAACAAACTTAATTCAATTTCTAACATAGGAGTGAAAAAAGAGTAATGGCTATCTTAGGAGTTAATGTCAACGATTTAGCGATACAAGATCGAGTAACATCGACTGTTGGTTCAATGAGCACCGACCAGCTTGGTACAGTACTTGCGCAAAAAGCCAAAACAGTAGCTAGTTCTAACAGTCTTTCAATCGACGAAATGACTAGTAGAATTAACGCTCCAAATAATTTACTTACTGGTGGAGTTGGAAAATATAATTTAACTCCTAGCGCACTTGAAAATGCTGGCTTTTTAAAGGCTGGAACAGTAGATAGATTTTTGGATGACCCAGGACAAATTTCTAATGTACTAAACAGTTCTAGTGTTTGGACCGGAAAAGATGCTATTAATTCTGTTAACGATGTTCTCGGCAATAGCGCGGTCCAAACAACAATGTCCACAGAAATAATGGGAAATAGCTTAGCTGATCTTAAATCATCAAACATTATTTCAGGATTTGAATCGCCAAACGTAGTTGCGAGTATTACAAGCGTAGCTTCTGATTTTGGAGTTGGTACCACTGCTGATTGGTTAGGAACTGTTCCTGGAGGGTCAGCCGCTGGAAATGTATTAGGCGAGGGATTAAGCGCAGTAAATTCTCTAAGTTTAGATACAGTCGCACGTGGCGCCGGCTTTTCTGTGGATTTTGTTGATACTAAACTAACAAGTATGTTTACATCTGGAACTGGTGATCTATTAGGAAACGTGTCTGGAACATTAAGTGGTAGTTTAAGTGAAATAGCAGGAAGCATTGGTGGTATTAGTGCTGTTAGTGATGTTGCTGGTAATTTAATCGGTGGTGTTTCAGATGCATTAAGCAGTGTGCTAGGAGGTGCGTTAGGGGCTCTCGGTGGTGCGCTTGGTGGCCTCCTTGGCGGATTAGGTGGATTATTTGGCGGTGGTGGTGGGCCAACAACAGTAACACCACCAGCGGTAACACAAACCGTTAAAAGAGACGGCATTGATACTGTAGTGAACAGTTTAATTGGAAACAGTAAAGTAGCAGCTCCTAACTATACAGGTATTGTAAGTGCTACTAATTTCCAACTACCGTCATTAAGTAATTTAAAAGATTCTTTTTCTGGAACAACAGGTTCAATTGAAGTATGTTCGTGTTCTGATCCAACACTTATTGGACCAACAAAAGCAGAATGCGAAGACGCCGGCGGAACTTGGACCTGTAAAACAGTAAATAATAGTAATGGTCTAACATTGGTATAAAAATTATGGCACGCTTTAAAGGATTTAGTACAATCGACAGATATAAAAAGTTTACAGTAACTGACAACGAGTTAGTTAAACGTAATCTTCTTAATCTGTTGTCTATTAGAGAAGGAGAACTACCAGGTAAGCCTGATGTAGGTACCCGTATTTGGAACTTTATCTTTGAAGCCAGAACTCCAGATTTAATTAGAAAAATAACTAAAGAGCTAGAACGTGTTACACGATATGATTTACGTCTTACGTTAAATGATGTGGTAGTAACAACTGATGAACACACAGTCGTACTAGAATTAAATGTAACTATTAATCCAAATAGAAATCCTGAAACGGTCTGGGTAGAATTTAACGAAGAAACCAACACAGTAAATATTGTATAAACTACGCCGTTTATAACTTCCATAAATAATACGATTATAAAGTAAGAGTATTATAACATGGCTACAACTTCACGTCAGACTACTATTTTTGGTATTGAAGATTGGAAACGAATCTATCAAACTTATAGAGAAGCAGACTTTCAAAGTTACAACTTTGAAACATTACGTAAAACATTCGTAGATTATCTGCGCCAATATTATCCAGAAAGTTTTAACGACTTTGTTGAATCTAGTGAATTTGTAGCATTGCTTGACCTAATGGCTTTTATGGGCCAGTCATTGTCATTTCGTGTAGACTTAAATAGCCGCGAAAACTTTTTAGATACAGCAGAACGTCGTGATTCCGTAGTTAATCTATCAAAATTAATTGGATACACACCAAAACGTAACCAAACTGCTAAAGGTTATTTAAAAGTAACTGCTGTTAGAACAACCGAAGGAGTTCTTGATTACAATAGAAATAATCTTTCAAATGTAACTATCAAATGGAACGATCGTACTAATCCAGACTGGCAAGAACAATTTAAAGCTATCATTAATGCTGCGCTGGTTAATAGTCAGACCGTAGGAAATCCTGGAAACAAAGCATCCATTCTAGATATCAATACCAGTGAATATACCATTAATTTAGCATCTGGGGTTGTTCCAGCCATTCCATTTAACGCGACTGTTGATGGAATTCCAATGTCGTTTGAAGTAATAAGCGCAACCAGTGTTAATAAGACTTATGTATACGAGCCAGCACCAAAGATCAATGGTGACTTGAATCTATTATATAGAGATGATGGGTTAGGGTTTGGAAGTACTAACACCGGCTACTTTTTTAGTTTTAAACAAGGTGCGTTACAATCAAGAGACTTTAATCTAAACGAAAAGATTTCTAATAGAACTGTTGATATTAATATCGACGGAATTAATAGTACCGATATTTGGTTATACAAAGTCAATTCTACAACTGGCGATATCGAAGAAGTATGGACAGAAGTTAGTAATATCTACGGAAGTAGCCGAGTTCAAGAGGTTGGGGCAAACAGAAAGTTGTTTAGTGTATCCAGCAGATCATTAGATCAAATTACATTAAATTTTGGTGACGGAGTGTTTTCTGAAATTCCAGTGGGCACATTCCGTGTGTATGTTCGCAGCTCAAATGGTCTGGAATATATAATTAACCCAAACGAAATTCAAAGTGTCGACGTTACTGTCTCTTATGTAAGTCGCAAAGGCCGCATTGAAAATCTTATATTCACATTAGGATTGCAAGAAAATGTAAGCAACAGTCGTGCTAGAGAAACGCTAGCAGACATCAAACGCCGCGCACCAGCTCGCTTTTACACACAGAATAGAATGGTCAATGGCGAAGATTATAATAATTTCCCATACAGCCAATTTACCAGTATCATTAAAAGTAAAGCAGTTAATCGCACCAATATTGGAACCAGTAGATATATTGATCTAGTAGATCCAACTGGAAAATATTCAAGTGTTAATTCGTTTGCCAGTGATGGTATTTTATATGAAGAAATAAAAGAAAGAAATTTTAATTTTACTTTTGTTGATAGTAATGATATCGAAAGCGCCATTAGAAATCAATTAGAACCTTTGTTAGCTGACAGAAGCATATTACATTTTTACTACAATAAATTTACACGTTACAGCTTATTAAGCCTAGGAATGTATTGGGAACGCAGTACAACACTAGTTAACGAAACTACCGGGTACTTTAAAAACGATATTGGAGCAACTGTTTCCATTGGTGCCGGGTTAGGCGATGCCAGACAACATTTAGTATCTGGGTGTTTGGTTAAATTTACTGCTCCAGCAGGACAGTATTTTGATAAAGATAACAGATTACAAACAGGAACACCAACTGGTCCAGAAGAAAGAAGTTATATCTGGGCTAGTATTCAAGGTTTGCTCAATGACGGAACGAATGCTGGCGCAGGAAACGACGTCAACGGTATCGGTCCTGTTACTATTAATAATTACGTTCCAACAGGAGCAATAGCTAATCAGGTTATTCCGATTTTAAATTCTGATTTACCTGTTACTTTAGAACAAAGTATGCTTGAACAAATTGAGCTATATAGATCATTTGGATTAAGATTCGATAACGAAAACGGAACATGGCATATTATTAGTTCAAACAATTTAGATGCCGACAGTGATTTTTCGTTCGCTTATGCCGGAGATACTTCAAACACTAATTTAGATGCTAGTTGGCTGGTTAAATTTGTCAACGATGGATCAGTATATACTGTAACTGTTAGAGGGTTATCTTATTATTTTTCAAGCGTACAAGAAACTCGATTCTTTTATGATGGCAATAGAGCAATTTACGATCCAAAAACAGGCCGCACAGTTAACGATTTTGTCAAAGTATTAAAAACAAATAGTCAAGCCGATAGTAATTCTCCGTTAATTGGAGATGTTGCGCTTGATATTATAGGACAAACTGTTGAAACCGATGGATTTGTAAATGATTTTAATGTAGAAGTTAGTTGGGCAGATTCAGATAATGATAATGTTCCTGACGATCCAGACTTTTTTAATGCTATAGTTAATCCAACTACGAATCCTACATCAAAGTTGGTTTTCTTTCAAAGAACCGTTGATTTTGATAATCTTGAAAGATATCTTCCGTTAGCGGTAGGAGTTATTAATTCAAATTATGGTTCACTAAGCGATATTAATCTTGTCAAAGACGAGTATCCAGATGGACAGGTGTTTTATGCTTCAACAGAAGACGCTTTTTATGTATTATCAGTTAGCGCAAGTAATGTTAGAACAGTAAGTGCTGTTACTGACTATAGAACACATACTGGTCGTGGTGGTCTACAGTTCCAATATAAACATAACAGTCCTGAAACACGCCGTATCAACCCAGGGTCAACAAATATTGTTGATCTGTTTGTTGCGACTTCAACGTATTATGAGTCATACAGACGCTATGTTCAAGATACCACTGGTAGCATCACAGAACCGGATCAACCTACAACTGATGAATTATCTGAGCTATATGAAACACTCAATGATTATAAAATGATCAGCGATAATATTATTTTTAATAGTGTTAAGTTTAAGCCATTGTTTGGCGACAAAGCCGACAGCTCATTAAGAGCTTATATTAAAGTAGTTAAGTTACAAAATAGTGTAGTAAGTACCAGCGAGATTAAAAGTCGTGTAATTGAAGCTATTAATAATTATTTTGACATTGATAATTGGGATTTTGGTGATACTTTCTACTTCTCAGAGCTATCAGCTTACATTCATGAACAACTTGGTAGTATCTTAGGATCTGTTGTGATCCTTCCAAAGGATACATCAAAGAACTTTGGTGACTTATATGAAATTAAATCAGCACCTAACGAAATTTTCGTTAGTGCCGCAACAGTTAACGATGTACAAGTAATCGACTCGCTAACCGCAAGCCAACTAAGACTTTCTAACGGGGTATAACAATAAATGGCACGTATTCGTTCAATAGATTTTTTACCAGAAATTTTTAAAACTGACATTAACCGTGAATTTTTCAGCGCGACACTTGATCAATTAATACAAGCACCAAAACTAAAACGTACCGAAGGATATATTGGCCGTAGATTTGGGCCAGGTACCAATTATACCGACGGTTATCTAATAGAACCAACACTATCGAGAGCAAATTATCAATTTGAGCCAGGCGTTGTATTCAATAACAGCGATAATAAAACAGAAGATGCTATTACATACGTAGGTATGGTCGACGGATTAGCTGTCGAAGGTGCTAATGTAACTCGTGCTGATCGCTTATTTGCCAGCGAAACATATAGTTGGGATCCGCATATTGATTTTGATAAGTTTATTAACTACAGCCAGTATTATTGGGTGCCGGCATCACCAACAGCAGTTGATGTACAATCAGGCACAGTTGCTACCGTTGATTCTTTTAATGTAGATCGTAGTGGTGATTATTACGAACTAAGTGGAGTAGCTGGCGATAATCCAAGTATTACATTAGTAAGAGGTGGAAGTTATACGTTTAATGTTAACCAACTAGGAAATCCTTTCTGGATCCAAACACAGCCAGGAGTATCAGGTACAATTGATTACTCACCAAATCTAAGCAGTAGAAATGTACTTGGTGTTGTTAACAATGGTGATGATGTTGGTACTATAACATTTAACGTGCCAACAAACACTGCACAAAGTTTTTATTACGGATTAAACGATATTGGTATTATTGACTTTGTAACTACAGAACGTTTTGACAATATTAACGGAAAACATATTAGTCAATTTGGCGGCATTGATGGAATCAAAGATTTAGAAAATAGAACGCTAGTATTTGTTAGTACACAAGAAGGCGACAGCGCCGAATTAGGTTGGCAACGCGAAGGAAAGTTTGACGATTCGCAATCCAGTTATGATGACCAGTCGTTTGATCCTACAACTTATTTAGATACAAAAGCACAACGATATGCTAAGTTTAGAATCACATATTATCGCCCAGACGGTAGCACAGATGACGATGCTTACATTGAATTAATTAATATTGGCGATATTGAAATTAACGATGTGTTTAAAGTTGGATACGGTACAGAAAACGCTAACAAGAAATTCTTTAAGAATGCTTCAGGTTTCTTTGAAGAAGTACCAGCATTAACAGCAATAGAAGATACACTATATTATCAAGATGGCAATGATCCTGCAAAGTTTGGTATCATCCGACTAATTGATTCAGAAACCACTCCAGCAATTAATGTTGATGAAGATATTGTAGGTAAACAAAATTATACAAGTCCCAATGGCGTAACATTTATCAACGGCTTAAGAATTAGATTTGCTAGCGATACTGTCCCAACCACATATAAAGATCAAGAATATATCGTTGAAGGGGTAGGGGCAGCGATTGAATTAGTTTATATTCCTGATTTAGTAACTCCTGAAGATTACATTCGGACAGATACTGAGCAATATGATTTAAGCCCATTTGACACCAGTGGGTATGATGCTAATTTAAATAGTCCAACTGGGTTAGATTACATTACAATTAAGCGTTCTGCTACTGATCACAATGCTTGGAATAGGAGTAACCGGTGGTTCCATATTGATGTTTTAAACGCTACCGCTGAATACAATAACACAGTAGCAGAGTTAGATAACAATAATAGAGCAAAACGACCAATTATCGAATTTGATTCAGGACTACGTTTATATAATTACGGAACTGAAAGCAAAGGTCCTATTGATATCATTGATCTAGCACAAACAGATGCTTTGTCAAATGTACATGGCAGTACCAGATACAATGTTGATGGGTACGAACTGATCAATGGATCTAGAATTATTTTTGCTGCTGATAATGATCTAACAGTTAGAAATCGGATTTACGAAGTACAAATTGTTGATCCAGATGATGCTAGTACTGAATACGGACAAATTATAAATTTAATTCCAGCAGCGGACGCTGCTGTGCTTGAAGATCAAACGGTAGTTTGTATTAACGGTGCTACGCTACAAGGAAAAGTATATAGATATACCGGTTCTGCGTGGGCCGAAGCGCAACAAAAAACTAGCCTTAATCAAGAACCATTATTTGATGTATTCGATTCAGATGGTTATAGTTATAGTGACATTTCTGTTTATCCGAGTACCACATTTGCTGGCACTAAACTTTTCTCATATAAAAGAGGAACTGGCATTAATGATTACGTCTTAGAGTTTCCTTTAACATATCTTAATATTGATAACTTAGGTGACATTGTTTTTGAAAATAACCTATATGTTGATGATTTCATTTATGTCAGTGACGGAAGCAGCGTTACCAAAAATGTAAGCGCCGGGTTTATAAGACAATATTCTACTAGAACCAATTATACGTTAGAAACTGGCTGGACAGCCAGTGCTGATCGCAACTGGTCAAGACAAGTATTTACGTTAACTTACAATGGTGACCCATTGGTAATTGATATAGCACCTAAGATTGACCTGCTTATACCAGCAATCAAAGTATATGCTAATAATAAATTTGTATTACCATCTCATTATACCGCAGCGGTTACCAATGGCAAAACAACAATTTCTTTTGATTCTACAATAGCAACAGGAAGTACAGTACAAATCAAGGTTATTAGTGATACCGCCAGCGGTGTTGGGTATTATGAAATACCAAGCAACCTAGAAAGCAATATTTTTAATGAAAATACAAACACATTTACGTTAGGAACTATTAGAAATCACTATAACAGATTGATTGAAAATGTCACCGAGTTCACTGGCGAAGTTAACGGAATAAACAATTTAAAAGAACTCGGACCGGTAGCGAAATATGGTGATGTTATTGTACAACATAGTGCTCCAGTTGCGCCGATGGCACATTTCTTGCGTAAAAAGAAATATGACTTTTTTGCGTCGTTGGAATACAGTGCAAAACAATATGAAAAGTTTAAGCATCAAATAATTGACTGGATTGCAAATAACGACACTTATGGCATGGAATATTACGATATTCTTGATGCTGCTCTTGCTAGTATTAACCACGGCAAAACCAAAGACACAGCCTTCTATTGGAGTGACATGGTGCCATTTGGTGGCGATTATCAAGAAACTGTATACACAATTAATCCAATAAGTACAGATACATTTAATACCATTAATGTATATGATTTTACTAAATCTAATAGTTCAGCATTATTAATTTATTATAATAACGAAATTCTTACTAAGGATCTTGATTATACAGTAGCAACAGACGGCCCAAGATTCACCTTACTGTTTACTCCTTCTGTTGGCGATACAATTAGAGTCAGAGAATACTCGTCAACATATGGTAATTTTGTTCCACCTACACCAACTAAAATTGGATCATACGCTCGTTTTGAACCAAAGATATATGTCGATGATACGTATGTTACCCCTCAAACAGTAATACAAGGGCATGACGGTAGTATTACCATTGGGTTCAATGATGTTAGAGATTATGTATTGCTTGAATTTGAACGCAGAATTTACAATAATCTAAAAAGTTTGTCAAATGACAGTATTCCGTTGAAATTAGCTGATGTTATTCCAGGTAAATTCCGTGCTACCGATTACACGGATGTAGAAATAACTGAGTTACTGTCAGCTGAAATGCTTGATTGGTGTGGATGGAATAAAATTGATTATAAAACACAAGAATACAGAGCGAATAACTCGTTTACATGGAATTATAGTACTACAGGTAGTGCGTTAGACAGCACTCCTTTAAAAGGACACTGGAGAGGTATTTACAAATATTATTATGATACCGACCGCCCTCATACGCATCCATGGGAAATGTTAGGATTTGCTATTAAACCATCTTGGTGGGAAGATCGTTACGGACCAGCTCCATATACATCTGGCAACGAAATTCTCTGGGACGACCTGGAAGCCGGCTATAATCGAAATGACGAAACATATGATGCTCGATATGCTCGACCAGGTTTAAGCAATATTATTCCAGTAACCAGCTCAGGCAAGTTACGCAATCCCTTTGAGTTCTTAGTTTCTAGTTACAATGAAACAGACTTTGTAAAAAGTTGGGTAGTTGGTGATGTTGGACCAGTGGAATCAGCTTGGCGTCGTTCAAGTGTCTGGCCGTTTGTTGTACAAAAATTATTTGCTTTGACTAAACCTGCTGAATTCTTCGCTCTAAACATAGACCTGGATCGGTACCGCTATAATACATTAGTTAATGAATATGTTTACGACAACCGCTATAGATTAGATTTTAGAAATACGGAAATTTATTCAGACACTACACCAAAAAATAGTTATATTAATTGGATAATTGAATATAATAGAAGCAAAGGCATACTGTCTGGCCAATCATTGATTGATAGCATTAACTCAGTTGATGTAAAACTATGTTATCGTATGGCTGGATTTACAGATAAGAACTACTTAAAAATATTCACTGATAAAAGTTCACCAAACAGCTCAAATACAAGCCTATTGATTCCAGATGAAAGTTATAGCTTATTATTATATAAAAATCAACCATTTGGGGACGTACAATATTCAAGCGTAATGGTTCAACGAACAGTTGACGGATTTGCTGTTTATGGAAATAGCAGCACTCAAGCATACTTTCGCATATTACAAAGTACAACAAATGGTGATTACACCACAGCCACTGTGGGCAGCACAACTATTCGTATTCCTAACAGTTTTACTAATCGAGTTGTAAGGGTACCATACGGGTATACATTTAAGAACATTAATAGTGTTGTTGATTTCTTAATAAGTTATGGTAAGTTCTTAGAAACCGCAGGGTTTGTGTTTGAAGATACAGAGAACAATTACGTGCTTGATTGGGGCCGTATGGCACAAGAATTTGTTTACTGGGCCAACCAGAATTGGACAGTTGGAAGTCTAATTAATCTTAATGCTGCTGCTAATGTACTTCAATACAATAGAGAATTTAGTGTGGTTGATAATATCAACGACTTAGATGTAAATGATCAAATGTTAGATCAGAATCGTCAGGTTCTCCAGAAGAAAGATTACGCTATTACACGTCTAGACAACAACTTTAAAATCACAATACTGGCAGACAAGTCGTTAAGTTATCTACGATTAAGAAATACCAGTTACGAACATTTACTGGTAGTAGATAATGTTAGTATCTTCAATGACTTGATGTATCAACCAGTTACCGGTCTAAGACAACAGCGTATTAAAATAAACGGCTTTACAACATTTGAATGGAACGGACAGCTTGATGCGCAAGGATTTATCTTAAACCAAGATAACGTTCCGCAGTGGAATCAAAATAACGCTTATAACAAAGGCGATATGGTTAGGTATAAAAATTCATACTGGACCGCAGCCAAAAAGATACAACCAGAAGAACAATTTGATTTTGACCAATGGACTAAAATTGATTATCAGCTAGTTAATAAAGGCTTACTACCAAACATCAACTCTAAAGCAGATCAAATTACGAAGTTCTACAATAGTAGTGTTGCTAATCTTGAGACAGATGTTGACTTGTTAGCATTAGGTATTATTGGATTTAGACCAAGAGGATATTTAGAAAGTCTAAACCTCGACGATATAAGTCAGGTTAGTGTGTATAGCGATCTAATCGAAGGCAAAGGCACTGTACTGAACGCAAATCTATTTAAAGGCGTTGAATTTGATAAAGAAACATCAGAATACGACATTTATGAAAATTGGGCAGTTAGGCGTGCTACATATGGCGCTAGCGATAACAAACGATTCATTGAGGTTGCGCTGGATAAGGATTCAACAAGTTCAAATCCAACGGTGATTGAAATTAATGCGTTTGGAACTGAATCTGATGCTGATCAATTTGTAGACATTAATAGTATTTACAAACAAAGTGTTAAAAATTCTACTATTAATATTTTCCCAACTTTAAATAAAGTAGTTACTGACGCAACACTACCGACTGCTGGGTTTGTTAACAAAGACGACATTGACATTAGCCTATATGATCTTAATGATTTAACAGAAATAAACAATAATTTAAATTTAATTCGTGACGGAGCCTATGTATGGGTAGCTAAGGAAAACAAATATAATTGGAATGTTTATCGTTGTAGTGTTATTGATCCGACCTTGATTAGTGTGATTGACAACCTTAACAACACATTAACATTAGAATTTGACGCTACTACTAACTTAGTAAAAAATGATTTGATTATTGCCAAATATTTTAATTCAGAAATAAATGGCACTCATAGAGTAATCGATGTTCTTGATGTTAAAACAATTACAGTTTCGGGATCACTTGATGGAGATGTGTCTGAACTTACAGGCTCGGGGATTGTATTTAAATTATTAACAGCTAAGGTTTCTCAACCTAGCGATATTGCTGATACAGAATATAATAATAATATTCTTGCTGGCGATCGTGTATGGGTCAATGGTAATATTGACGGAAAATGGGAAGTATACGAAAAAACAACACCTTTTGATTTAGTTACCCGTCAGTACGCTCCAGGCGCAACTGGAAACTATAATTTTGGTGCTAGTTTGGCGCAAGGGTTTAATGATTCTGGACTTATAGTAGGGGCTCCAGATTATGCCTCAGGATCGGCAGATGGCGCGATTTACTGCTACAACAAAGATAAAAATACATATGTATTCTCGGCATTAATCACGCAAGGGGCAAATAAAGCAGCTGGGTTTGGTAATTCTGCGTCAATGTCCACTAATTGGGCAGTGGTTGGAGCAAATGAAAGCATTAGCAATCAAGGTCTTGCTGTAGTAATTTATAGAAATCCAGCACAGAATTTATTCCAATCCTGGCAATACCTAACTACCCCAAATGGAATCAGTATTTCAGGAGCAGATCAATTTGGATCTGACGTTGTTGTTAGCGAAAATGAAAATTGGATTTATGTTGGCGCACCAGCAGCAGAAAAAGTTTTTGCATATGAAAGAATAACATATCAAGATCAAACAGCTACTTTTACTAGCACCGGTGGCATTGATATTTACAATATTGACGGATTGATAGAAGTTAATAACGCTACACAAATTACTGTTACAGTTGACGACGTAATACAAGCATCGTCGGAATATGCGTTAACCGGCACTAATTTACAAATCTTTGGTTCGCTTGACGTTGGATCAATTGTTGAAGTAACAAGAAAGAGCGCAGTAGAAACCACTGGCGATGGATCAACAACAGTTTATACACACCCATCGACATTATACACAGCGCAAACAATTGAAATGTTTAGTGTGTATGTTGGCGGTGTACTACAACGTCCATATTATGATTACACATTTGATACCGCAACTCAATATGTAACATTTGTCACTGCTCCAGCAAATGGTGATACTGTATCATTCAGAGCAACTGATCATTGGATGTTCAAAAACACAATATCAAGTCCGTTGTTAGGGTCTAATAGATTTGGCGAGAAAGTAGCAACTACCAGCGATGGACAACAAGTTATTATTGCTGCGCCAGAAGCATCATTTGACGGTTTAAACAACGCAGGTAAAACATTCATATACGAAAGGGTTGTAGAACGCCGCATAGTTGAAGATTCATTAACAAGAAATTATTCCGCATTGCGAAATTTATCAAATAAAAATTCCGTTTACATAAATGGAACAAAACAACTGATTAACATCAATAATATTGGATATAGTTATTCTATTAATACTGTAACAAATTCAGTTGAAATTGCCAGTGAAGTTAATTTAAATGTTGGCGACAAAATTGATATTGATATTAACAATTACAATCTAGTACAAACATTAACACTATTAAATAATAACCAGGGTGCGTACTTTGGATCTCAACTTAGTGTTTGTAGAACAGATTGTTCATTATATGTAAGTGCTCCTCGCGATCATCACATATTACCAGAAGCAGGTAGCGTAACTCGTTACTTAAATGGCGCACGAGTGTTTGGGTTGATAACAGGCACCGTCGAAAACCCAACTGTAACAGTTGGACATAGTATTCGTATTAATAATGTTGATGTAGTTTTTACAAATACTACATTATCCCAAGTTGTAGATGATATTAATAACTCTATTATTCCGAACGTACACGCAACAACAGCTAATAATAAACTAGTAATTAGTGTAATTAATGCTCAGGAAGCTCCATCTTTAAGTAAAATGACTGTTATGCCAGGTATTGGAACAGCGTTCAATGATTTAGGGTTGGAACCATTTGTAAATGTACAAGTGATTAGAAGTCCACGACCAGAAGAGTATAGTAGATTTGGTAGTAGCGTTCATGTTGATTATTCGGCAACTAATCTAGTTGTTGGGTCTGAGCAAGCAACGTCGTATCTACCAACAACATTTGACAATGACGAAACGGAATTTGATAGCGATGCTACTAAACTAATTGATCGCGTTGTTGAAGCAGGGGCTGTATATACTTTTGATTTATTACCAAGTTCAAGTTATGCTGTTCCAGGCAAATTTGTGTTTGGACAGCAAATAATTAATTCAACAGTTGACCCACTTGACAAGTTTGGAAAATGTGTAAACTTTACAGATAACTTATTAATTATTACTAGCCCAGGCGCTGACGCAAACACCAAAAATGTTGGCGAGATTGTTATTTACGAAAACCCAACACGTGAGCAGGCCTGGAAAATAATTCAACAACAGCCTGATTCTGTTGACACGGATTTAATCGGCTCTATATATCTTTATAATTCAGCAGACTCGCAATTAACCACTTATTTAGATTTCATTGATCCGATTAACAATAAACTATTAGGAGTAGTACAACAAAACTTAGACTACACTGGAGCCAATGACCCAGCTAGATATAATAACCAAACTGTTAATAAAGACATCACTTGGAGCTCAGCTCATGTTGGTAAGTTATGGTGGGATACTACAAACACTCGTTATATAAATTATAATCAGTCCGATATCGTATATAGTGCTAAAAATTGGGGTACTTTTGCTACAGATAGCATCATTGAAGTATACGAGTGGGTTGAGAGTTTAGTACCGCCATCACAGTATTCTGGACCGGGTACCGTTAGAAGTACAACTAATTATTCAACACTTTCGGGTGTAGATCGAACAAATACTGTAATTACTAAGTATTATTTCTGGGTTAAAAATAATACAACTGTAAATAAAACCGCAGGAAAAACTTTAAGTCCAAGCACGATTGCTTCGTATATTGAATATCCACAACAATCAGGAATTCCGTATGCTGCGCTTATTAGAAAAAATGTAATCGCTTTATACAATACTGCTGATTATATTGTCGATAATAATGAAAGCATTCTTCACGTAGAATATAACCAATCATACTCAGACAATAAGATTTTTGTTGAATATGATTTAATCAGAGAAAATTATTCTAGAGACTTCTTACCTGAAGGATTGTATAGAAAATTACAAGATAGTTTCTGTGGAGCGGACACAGTTGGCAATCTAGTACCAGATGTAACACTGAGTCCAACTGACCGTTATGGGATTGATTTCCGCCCAAGAAAGAGCCTATTCCGTGATCGCTATGCTGCGTTAAAATCTTATATAAACAAAGCAAACAGCTTAATAACTGACCACCCATTGGCTGAATTAAGAACGTTTAATATTTTAGCCAGTAAAGAAGAAGAACCAGTGGCAGCAAGTGGCGCATGGGACGCCAGAGTTGATGATCTCGAAGAATTAAATTATCAAGATTTATTGACAGTAGATGTTGGTTACAAGTATCTTGTTAGAGTAGATAGCGACAACAACGGTCGCTGGACAATTTACGAAGTACAAAACAACAAAACATTACAACTAATAAGAGTACAAAATTATAATACACCAAACTATTGGAACTACATTGATTGGTATGAAGCAGGGTATACCAACTTATCAAAACCATCATTAACAGTCGATACTTATAGTGAATTATTGTCGTTATCAGTTAGTGATGGTACATTAGCTAAGGTTAGGTTAAACAGTAATGGTAAATGGGAACTTTATGTTTATTCGAGTAATAATATAGAATGGACCCGTGTAGGCCTCGAAGACGGAACAATTGAATTTAAACAAGAACTGTGGAATTATTCAGCAGGACGTTACGGATTCGATTCGGAAGTATTTGACGCTCAATATTTTGATCAACAGCCTGTTATCGAAACAAGACAGATTATTCGAGCAATTAACGAAGAAATATTTGTAGGCGATTTTCTAGACCATCGTAATCAATTATTAATCAGTGTGTTTAACTACATTCTAGCAGAGCACGGGGCAGTTGATTGGTTGTATAAAACATCACTAATTGATGTTAAACATCGAGTCCGCGAGCTTATACAGTATAACGTTTATAGAAAAGATAATCAAACATTCGTCGAAGATTATATCAACGAATCTAAACCATATCATACTAAAGTTAAAGAGTTTTTGTTATCGTATGAAGGTCTAGACACAATATCTGGTAATGTATACGATTACGATTGTCCAGCAGCATTTGATTCAACATATGAAAAATTTGTAAGCCCGATATTAGACGACGGCATCGCGTTGTTAGAAACCGACGTTAGTAACAGACAGGATACTGACGCAGTATGGGCAGTACGTCCGTGGTCAACATGGTATAATAACCATAAACTTAATGTAGACAGTATTGTAGTTACAGATAGTGGTTCAAATTACACCGTTGCGCCACGTGTAGTAATTAGCGGTACTGCCGACCAGGCAGCCGAAGCAATCGCATTAATCAACTCCGTTGGACAAGTTATTGATATACAAATAACGGTTGACGGAATTGGATATAGAGAAACTCCTACAGTAACTCTTGTTGGAGGAAATGGCACAGGAGCAACTGCTACAGCGTACATGTCAAACGAATTAGTCAGAAGTATTAAGACTGTTCTAAGATACGATCGGTATGAATATGAATCGCAAGTTTTAGATTGGGAAGCGAATACAGTATATAACGAAAATCAATTGGTACGTTATAATAATAAGGTGTACCGTGCTATTAATGCTGACGGTAGTACAGCAAGCGAATCCGAATTTGATCCAGCATTATATGAGTTAGTAGCAGCCGACACACTTAGCGGGATAGACCGTACCTCAGGATTATATGTAGCAGACGTAAACAATCCAGGGTTAGATATAGCATTGTTAATTGATGGTATTGATTATCCTGGAGTACAAGTTAAAGGTCCATTATTTGATCAAAACACTGGGTTTGATGTTGGTAACTTTGATGTAAACCCGTGGGATAATATTGATTTTGGCCCAGAAGGATTGCCAACATACAGTCCAGAAATATTAGATGCTGAGTATGTTTCTAACTTTACCGATAGCTATTTTGGAACATTGCCAGCTGCTGCTTATGACGGTGCGCCTCCAAACACAAATGTAGAATCTGTTATTGCCGACGGTGCTGATTTCATCGATGTTTATAATTCCCACGCTCCAGAGGAACTGGTGCCAGGAGCAATTTTTGATACATTAGATATGACTGTGTATACCCAACCTGGGCATGATTATAATAATGACGGGCATGGCTTCCAAGTAAGTAGCGTTGCTTATGTAGCCGACGGCAGATTAGGTTTTAGTTTTGATGGAGTTGTTGAAAGTCCGGTTGAAATTGCGGTATTCAATGGTAGTACAGGCACAAGATTGTATAGAAATAGAGATTTTACAATTAACTGGGGAAATAGAACAATTGATATTAACTCAGGTGTAAATTCCGGTGATAGTGTTAAAATTTATGTATACGAAGTTGGCGGGGCCTTCCAGATATATAGAGATGCGTTAAATGGTGCTAAGGTAGGAAATTCTGTTAAATTTAATGTTAATTTTGACGATATAGACAATACCTTAATTGTTGTTAACGGCAGCATAGTTACCGATTATACATATTCTGCTGTAGAATCAGGAGTTACAGAATTTAGGTTCGGAACAACATATACGTCAAATGATTTTGTTAGTGTTACACTATTTGGAGATCCAAACTTCTATAGTCCAGATTCGACATTAGACGAATACTCATACAGCTTCCCGCAAATTGAAGTGTTCACAGCGACTAACGCATTGAGTACATTTATGCTCGAAGGAAATATTGCTGGAGCAGCTCTCGAAAATGTAATTGTTGAACTTAATGGTAAACGCTTACGTGGGCCAGATGGGGTTAGAAGAACCGGCGATGCTACAACCATTGATTTTTATTTGCCTGATGGTGAGCGCACAGGTACTGATCAATCATTATTAGATTACACTGATATTGAAGTATTTGTTGGTGATGTATTACAAACTCCTGAGTCGGATTATTGGTTAAGTTCTGCTGATGAAAGTTCAGAGAGATTTGTTACATTCTTAAACCCACCAGGTGCTAACAGATATGTTGACATTTATATTAATTCGGCAGCTGATTATAAAATTAATAGAGTTAATAGCGAATTAACAATTACTAGTTCTAGTGTTATATTAAGCAATGGAGATGTTGTAGCAGTAACTTCGTGGAGAGATGTAAGAAAACAAGATCCGTTAACAGTATCGTATGTCGGACCTAAGGTTATAAACACTCCAATATCAGAGCTGTTTGATACTGAACTTTTTGACGCAGAACCGTGGGATTACGCAACGGGTATTGATTCAAGTGTAAACGAATTTGAGCTTTATAGAACTGTTGTAAATGCTGATAGACTGTGGGTTACACTAGATGGCCGTAGACTGCTTCCTGGTGAAAACTTTAGTCTAAGTAGCGATGGTACGTATATTACCATTACAGAAGATTCAGTTGGCGCCAACAGTAAGGTTGTAATCACTTCATTTACTGAAAGTCTGGTACCGGATGAACTAGCATTCAAAATATTCAATGACATGAGAGGCAACGCAGCGGTATATAGAATGATCCCAGCATCTACTACATACTTAACAGAACAACTTAAACCATGGAGTGATACAATCTATGTTAATGATGTAAGTAAACTAGGTGAGCCAAATCTTGATGCTGGTATCTTTGGCATTGTGAATGTTAACGGAGAACGTATTACTTATAGAGAACGTAATTTAGAAAACAACTCTATCAGTGGACTTCGAAGAGGTACTGCTGGCACCAGTGTCAGAGAACACCAAGTGAATACCCAGGTTAACGACATGAGTCGAGGTAATCTACTAGATACCGAATATGACCGCATTTGGTACGCACCAGGGGTAGGAACTGCCGCCGACGGTAATGCGTTACAAAAGCAAAACACCTATGCTGCACGATTCCTACGAGGCGATTAACGGATCATAAATAATACAATGAATAACAGCAAGACTGAAAAAAAGAATACTATGAACAATAATGAACGCAAGCCAACTGAAAGCGGATCCGTCCATATTCAAGGGCATATTAAGATTTTTGATCCTAACACTAAAGAAGTGTTTATTGACAAAAGAAATGCTATTCACTATGAGAATATGAGTGAAGCTCTAGCGCAAAGTCTTGCTAATAAAAATTTAGGTTACATTTATGAAATGAGTTTTGGTAATGGTGGAACAAGTGTTGATCCTACAGGAGTAATTACTTACTTGCCACCAAATACCACCGGACAAAATGCCGATTTATATAATTTAACACATAGAAAGGTAGTCGACGATAACTCATCAACAAATACAGACATTAGTCGCAATAATTTAACAGTATTACATACATCAGGACGTGTTTATACAGATATCCTTGTTAGTTGTCTTTTGGATTATGGTGAACCTGCTGGACAACAAGCGTTTGATAATAGTACTAACCTCGATGGCGATTATGTATTTGATGAATTAGGCCTTAAGGCCTGGAACGGTAGTTCTAGTAATTTAAAACTAATTACACATGTTGTGTTCCATCCGGTACAGAAGAGTTTGAACAGACAGATTCAGATTGATTATACAATACGAATTCAAACTTTAACTAATTTAAGCACAACATAAATATGCGTAGATAATTTTAGTATAAATAACGTTATATATTAAACAGATTTTGGAGTTAGTCAACAATGGCTTATACGATTAATAAAACAAACGGTAGTGTATTTGCAACAGTTTCAGACGGTACAATTAACACGTCAAGTAGCTTAACTATTATCGGTAAAAACTATGCTGGTTATGGCGAGTTTTTAGGCGAAAATTTTATCAAGTTACTTGAAAATCATGCCAATTCTACTGCGCCATCAGCTCCACTTGCTGGCCAGTTATGGTTTGACACGGCTAACACACTATTGAAAGTTTATAGTGGTTCTCAATGGAAGAACTTAGGCGCTGCTACATCAAGTAGCTCTACTCCAACTGGCGCTGTGTCAGGCGATTTATGGTTTGATTCAACAAACAGTCAGTTGAAAGTATACAACGGAACTAGCTGGGTTCTAATTGGACCAGCGTTTACAACAGGTACTGGCACATCAGGCGCTATCGTTGATACAGTTACTGATAGTGGTGCTGTTAGCCATGTTGTAGTTAAATTATATGTTGAAGATACTATTGTTGGTATTGTAAGCAAAGATGCTACATTTACTCCAGCAGCTGGAATTACAGGATTTGCTACAATTAAACCAGGTATCCAATTGAGCTCAACAGTTTCTAACGCACTATTCCAGGGTACATCAACTGACGCTCAATTACTTGACGGTATTGATAGCACTGGTTTCTTAAGTGCTACTGGCAACGACACCACAGTTGGAACGCTTGGTGTATTAAACGACTCAGGGTTAGCAGTTGGTGCTGATAGTGATTGTACTATTAGCGTGGCTACAAACGACGTAAATATTTCTAATACCACTTCAAACGGCGATATTAATCTTAAAATTAATAACTCTGTTTCAGGCGTAACTACAGTTTTAAATCTTGATGGCGCCACTAAAGATGTACTTCCGGGTGTTGCTGGAACAACTAATATTGGTGCTAGTGGATCTAAATTTGGAACAATTTACGCTAATACCTTTAGCGGTACAGCATCTACAGCACAATACGCTGACTTGGCAGAACGCTTTGAAGCCGATGCTGCATATGAAGCAGGTACTGTAGTTGAATTAGGTGGTATCGCTGAAATTACTAAAGCCATTGACGAATTAAGTGAAAACGTCTTTGGTGTTATCTCAGACCGTGCTGCGTATCTAATGAACGCAACAGCAGGATCAGATGCTACACACCCACCGGTCGCTATGAACGGACGTGTGCCAGTTAAAGTTATTGGAACTGTAAACAAAGGCGATCGCCTAGTTAGCGCAGGTAATGGCTTTGCTAGAGCAGCACAAGACGGCGAAGCAACCGCACACAATATAATTGGACGTGCGCTAAATACAAAAGAGACAACCGGCGAAGGCACAGTAGAAGCAGTCGTTAAAATTAATTTTTAAAATAAAGACTACCATCAATCCCAACCATAACCAAACGGTATGGTGTTGATAGGTCAACTAATACAAAGGGACTCAGAAAATGGCATATACAAGCGGTGATCTAATTCTAGATGATCACTATAATATTTTCGTACAAGGCGGCGCTAGTGGTGTAGATCATAGCGTAGCGAATGTGAACACATTGTGGGGCTCGGGCACTAGTGATAAAGGGTATGGTGAATCATCAACTCTTTCAACAGTTAGTGCTGGCACTACAATTACAGCAACACAATGGGTAAACTTACTAAATCGTTGCTCAACTATTGCTAGTCATCAAGGCAGCTCACTTACCGCAATTACCAATCCAACTGTTGGTGACACAATTAGCGCATACACAGCGTTAAGCACAAATATCAGTACAATTACTACAAATAGAGGTAATGCTGCTGCTAATGGAACAGACATTACTACAAATGGTACAGTAACAACTACAAGTACGTGGGATGCTAGTGCTACAACTACACGTACTGTAACGTTTGCTAGCGCAAATGCTGCTCGTTATTTCTTTAATGCTGGCGGTATGATTCGTATTGGATTAAGTTTATCTGGCACATCTGGTGACGCTAAATCGCTAGAATGGGCGGATTTGTTATCGCAATGTGGTACAATTGTTACCACTGGTGGTACAGCAACACAGTCAATTGCTGGTACTTCGTACACCGGCACAACTAAAGTAGGTGGTTCTGGCACAGTAAACATCCTAACTACCACAACTGGTTATTATGATTTAACACCAGGCGGCGCAGCAACTACAATTTTCCGTCAGTATGCTGATACAGCGCCATATACTGCTAACTATGTTACAATTACATGCGCATTAAGTGCTGCGAGTACTGTACTAACTTATGTTATTACATTAACCGATGCTGCTGCTGACACCGTTGCTCCAGATGGTTCAGGATCAGGCGACGCACTTGACGTTGTCGACGGCACATTAACTAATACCATGGTAGTTCGTCCTCCATCAAGCACATATTTAACAACTGCTGCCTGGGGTACTCCAACTATGAACAGTACTACATGGACAGTTAGCTAGCTAATAAACTTATGTTTATTACACCAAAAAGCCCCGCAAGGGGCTTTTTCTTTGATATATAATCGTGTATAATACGCACATGGATACTGAAAACATTATCAAACAATCAAGAGCACGATTTGATCACAATCAGGCCAAACAACTTCTGCTCGAAAAATATGAAGCAAAGATGTTGTTTGCTTACAACGGTGGTATGTGGCGTGCTGGTCCGGAATTATTAATGACTATTGCAGTATGCCCCGATGAAAACTCTGTATTAATTGATGAATACGGAAACCCAGTACAAATCAATACTCTAGAACTTGAACTATTAGCGCAACAGCGTTGGCAAGAACAAATGAATGGATGGCTAAATGAATTTCAAGAACTCAGCCGTAAAAGGTAAATTTATTCCTACAAACAAATCAAAGTTTTTAGGTAAAAAAGATCCTATCTATCGTAGTCTATGGGAACGTAGATTTATGTTGTATTGTGATCGATCAACCGCAATACAGTTTTGGGACTCAGAAAGTTTTCACATTCCATACATGCATCCCAAAGAGCATCGTATGCGTAATTATTATCCTGACTTTTTTGTTGATTATATTGATAAGCATGGTAAACCTAGACAGAAATTAATTGAAATTAAACCGAGATATCAAATGAAGTGGCATGTTAACAAGGCAAAGTGGGCTGCTGCGAGAGAATACTGCGCTCAAAATAATCTAGAATTTCAAGTGCTAACAGAGAGAGAATTGTTTTGAAACGTAAAATGTTTAGAATGCTAGTAGACATTGCGGATCGAGTTAATATTTGGTTTACAACTAAGTTTAACTTAAATCCAAAACGTCGTGTATTAGAAATACAACAAGATCATCAAACAACAATGAAGGATCTTGATGATACAATTGGCAAAGCCCTGGAGATTAAATGACCCAAGGTTGCTTGATATTTGCGCATAATAACGGTGATATTGATTACGTTAAACTCGCAGAGCATTCGCGTGATAACATCAAGCAATATTTAGGCTTAGATACCACAATTATTACCGATCAAACAACAGTTACAAACAGTACACGTTGGTTTGCTGATTATAACAAAAGTGTAACCTGGTTAAATTCAGGACGCAGCCGTGCGTACGAGTTGTCCCCGTACGATCAAACTATATTGTTAGATGCTGACTATGTTGTAAACAGCGAACAGCTATTACGCCTGTTCAACAGCAATCAAGATTTCTTAGCACATCGTAACGCAAACAGCGTTACTAGCACAGGGTGGAGCAAGCAATTAAACACATTTGGCGAATACCGTTTTCCAATGTGGTGGGCAACTGTTGTATACTTTACAAAATCCAATACAGCACGTGCTATATTTGACAGTATGCGTATGGTAGAAGAAAATTACGAGCATTATGCTAATTTGTATAGCTTTAAAAAACGCCCGTATCGCAACGATTACGCATTAAGCATCGCATTAAGTATTGCCGACGGCCACTTTAACGCAGACCATTTTAATATTCCATGGACATTACAAAGTGTTGTACCAGAACATACGCTAACACGCACAGACAATGTATATCGTGTTGATTACGATAAGAGCTGGATACAGTTAAGCAATATGGATTTTCATGCCATGGGTAAAAAACATTTAGAGGCACTTTATGGTTGAAGCAGAACGCGGATATTTAATTGTGGCTTCTAACACCGATGATACGGATTATATTGCCTGCGCACGTGTGCTAGCAAAAAGTTTACGTTATTGGCATCCGTTGGCAAAGATATGTTTGCTAACTGACACAGAATATTCTGATCCTGTTTTTGATTATATAAAACAATTTCCATATCCTACAGTAGGTGGCTGGGCAGATGATTGGCAAGTATTTGCTGCTAGCCCTTTTAGAGAAACTGTTAAGTTAGAAGCAGATATGATTGTAACTGCTCCTATTGACCATTGGTGGACTATGTTTGAACACCGAGATGTGGTTCTTACACAAGGTAGTAAAAATTTTTTACAACATACAGCTACATCAAGACATTACCGTAAAATATTTGATTTAAATCATTTACCGGACATTTATAATGCTATTACATACTGGCGTGTTAGTCGCACAGCAAAAGATTTTTTCTTCAAAGTAAGGCACATATTTGAAAATTGGGATGTGTATAAACAAAGTTTACGTGGTGGATCGGACGAAATTGCTAACACTGATTTAGTATACGCAATGGCAGCAAGTATTATAGGTGTAGAAAATGTTACATTACCAAATACCTCATACCCAAGTTTAATACATATGAAGTCTAAAATTAATAATATCTCGGCAGAAGATTGGCGTAAACAGTTAGTATGGGAGTTAGTCGATGGTGAGTTTAGAATTAATACTGCGAGCCAACGATATCCTGTACATTATCACCAAAAAGATTTTGCGCAAGAATTGGAACCATTATATGACAAACTTTTGGCAAGCACTTGATCAAATTCAACCTGCTGTAGATCCTGTTGAGCTAGAATATCGTTTATACTATAACGATTTAGGTGAACCGCTTTTCTATTCAACGGATAATCAGCCAGGTAATTACATTATAGTAGATAAAGAAACTTACAATGTTGGACGTTATGATGTTCGTATAGTAGACGGAAGATTAATCCGGCCAACACAGTACATCTACCAGAAGCTTGTTCCTGTAAATCAGGGCATAGACGTTTCAATTATTCTTCCCGACCAAAAATGGAAATTAAAACGATATGAGTGATATTGTTGATATTGCTGACTTAGATGTTGTGTATCTAAGTTACGACGAACCCCAAAAAGAAGAGTTTTGGGTTAAAATTAAAAATATGATACCTTGGGCCGTTCGTGTCGACGGAGTTAAAGGGTCTGACGCAGCACATAAAGCAGCAGCAGAAGCAAGCACAACAGAACGTTTTGTTCTAATCGACGGCGATAACCTACCAAACCCAGAGTTTTTTAATCTACAATTAGAAATGAAAACTCCAGAATACGAAAAGGCTGTATTTCGCTGGAGAGCGGTTAATCATATCAATGGGCTCATGTACGGCAACGGCGGACTAAGTTGTTGGACACGTGAGTTTATTCAAAACATGAAAACTCACGAAGCATCTGACGGTTCAGATGATACTTGTGTAGAATTTTGTTTTGATCCTCTATATTGGCCAATGCATGATTGTTATTCAACTACGTATCCGAACGGTAGTCCATTTCAGGCTTGGCGAGCAGGTTTCCGCGAAGGTGTTAAAATGTGTTTGGACCGTGGACGTAAGCCAACCGAATTAGAATTTAAAGAAGCGGTACATAAGCGTAACATGGACCATTTAACCATCTGGCACAATGTCGGTCTTGATGTTGAAAATGGAGCGTGGGCGATCGCTGGCGCTCGACAAGGCACATCAATGACTATGCTCGATGACTGGGATTATCGAGAAGTACAATGGTTTGATAACTTAGCAGAACTATGGTCTACAACGCAAGACAAAGATCCACGTGAAATGATTGAATTATATGGTGAGCGTTTAACTGGACGGTTAGATTTACCAATGACTTTGCTAGACGCAAAATCAAGCAAATTCTTTAAACATCATTATCGTAGTAATTGGCATAATATGGGTGCTACTGTACGTGAAATAGACGTTATTTAAGGATAAAAGAAATGATAGCAAACAAACTATTTGCAATACAGGCAGATATTGGCGCCGCTAAAAACATTGTTAAGAACGTGTGCCATCTCGATGAATCAACTTTTTTCCCTGCGCACACAGATAAAAGACTTCAATATCTCATGGACCATCTTTATCCAGTGAAATACAATAATTGGTTTGCCTGCGAATACAAATTGAAACAATATACCGATTATGGTATTGATATGGATCTTGGTGATCCACGTATTGGAGGTTTGGTACCGTTGAATGCACAATTAGAATCAATTTTAGAGACTAAAAATTTTATGCTTGATATCATGGATATGAAAACAGCAGAAGATCTAAGCAAGGCACCATATGCTAAAATTCTAAGCGTTGCACCAGATACAATGTTTGGTCTCAGTTGGCAAGTTAGAGCCTATACAATGAAATACGGAGCTGAACGCATGTTTAATTTCACATTTATGGATGTAGACGATATAGAAAAATTTAAAAATAAACATGGCGAAAAGGCCTGGGTTAAGGTAAATTTAATGAATTTTTATGACATGGTTCGATTACGTAGACGATTACTCCGACGCAGTGAATTAACTATTATGCCAATGGAATGGGTCATAACTCCAGAATTCTGGCCTAAAATGCTTGAATACCTGGATTCGTATTTTGGACTTACTATCCCCAAGGACCAGGCCCTGATATTATTAGATCGTTGGTTAAGTCTACATTGGCCAACTAACGAAACGTACAATTGGGAACACAGTTATGCTTTTAAAGAATGCCGCACTATAGAAGACAGCGACTGGTTTAAACTTTGTGATGACATCTAAACCTATATTACCATTTTTAGAAACTATGATTACACAGGTGTGTAATCTAAGTTGTGCCGGTTGTACAAACTACAGTGATTTAGAACACAAAGGGTATGTAAGTTGGGACGAAGGAAAACAACAAATCAAAAGTTGGTTGGAACGTATAGACATTCCTGACTTTGGTATTATGGGCGGAGAACCTCTTATTAACCCGCAATGGCGACGTTGGGTTTATGGTATTAGAGAACTAATGCCTAATAGCCAAATACGCTTTACTACCAATGGCTTATTACTACGCAAATATCCTGACATCCTAGATGAAATGATTGAAGTCGGTAATGTAGTATTTAAGATCACAGCACACACACCTGATTCAGATGAGTTTATAGGAAAAACATTAGCAACTCATTCTTTTGAACGAGTTGAAGAATACGGAATATGGAGATGGAAGGGCAAAAACAATATACGGTTTCAAGTTAACAGACCAGAACGTTTTGTAAAAACATTTCGCGGAACATATGAAACTATGCAACCACATCATTCTGTTCCTGAGTTAGCGTTTGGCAACTGCTGCCAACAAACCTGCCCGTTGTTATATAGAGGACGTATTTACAAGTGTTCAACTGCTGGATTATTGCGAGAAATATTAGAACGCTTTAATCGACCATTAGCAGAATGGCAAGATTATTTACATGACGGTATTGTTCCTGGTTGTAGCGATATAGAACTAGATATGTTCATCGCTAATTTTGGGCAGCCTGCCACTATTTGCGGTCAGTGTCCAGATAATCAAACAGGAATCATTGACCATTTATCAACAGTGACAATTAAATGAAATTAATTATTAATGATAATAGAATATGGAACCCAATGGAAAAGGCAGCTGAGTTACTGTTTGAATTGCAAAATAATGACGCTGTTACTGTTCATCTTAACAGCGAATCACCAGCAATTGAAGAAACAGAACTGCCCAAATTTTTCAATTTTATTGCTAGACAAGGTGTTGATTTATCTAAGATCACAATTATTACCGGCAATCCTCTTGAAACATACAATCAAGTCAACGTTACGTTTGATCCTGCAGCAATGTTTGAATTACCGTTATTTCAGAAAATTGCTGAGCAAATTCCAAAAACAAAAAATATTAAATATCATTTTGGTAACCTGGTTAGTAGAACAACACTTCCTAGATTAATACTAGCAAGTCATTTATATAAAAACTATAAAGACAAAACATTTCAAACGTTTCATTACGATCATACAAGTGACTACCATAAAACACATCTAGAATTTGATAAACTTATTCACGAATATGGTGCAAATTCTGTTGAGTGTAACGAAGCATTGCATTTATTATCAAACGCACCGTTGCTTAAAGAAAAAATACAAAGTTATCCAATAATGCATCCAGAGAACGTGTTAGTTCCTTGTAATTGGTATTCAGAATTTGCAATTGATATTATTTGCGAGACTTGGTATCAAGGTACGAATTTTTTTGTTACTGAAAAATTCTGGCGAGCAGTAGCAACCAAAACACCATTTATTATACATGGTGCACAGCATATAATAACTAATTTGCATAAATTAGGATTTAAAACGTTTCACGAGTTCTGGGACGAAGGCTATCAAGAAGATCCGTCGTATTATAATATCAAGGGAATTAAAGATACATTAAAACATATAGCCAATCAACCACTTGAAGAAATTAAATGGATGTATTATAATATGCAAGAAATTTTAGATCACAATTACGAAATGTTAAAGTCTATAGATTCTAAAGACATAGAGAAAAAGTTAAATGGTTAGATTAAACTATGTGGAGTTTTATATTACAAATGTTTGCAACCTTTCTTGCAAAGGATGTAATAGATTTAACGATACAAAATTTTCTGGATTTCAAAAGTGGGATGACTACAAAGATGTATATTCGGAATGGAGTAAACATATAGAATTTAATTTATTTGCGTTAATGGGAGGAGAGCCTCTTCTAAATTCTACATTTTATGATTGGCTCGAAGGACTCACTAATCTCTGGCCTACTTCGTATGTAAAAATTGCTACCAATGGATTTAGACTTCCGTTTCATAAAAAATTATATAGTCACCTAAGAAATAATAAAAAAATATTATTAAGTATTAGTGTACACAATAAAGAACACAAACCTAAGATTAATCAATACATAAATGATTTTCTCGAAGGTGATTTCACATACGAGTTTGATAACACTCCTTATCGACAGAAACTTTATATAACAGATGCAAATAAAGTAAGAATAGAAGTATTATACAATTGGTGGTTCCACCAAGGTGCCATTATTCGTGACAAAGGAATCGAAACACTGCACAATAGTGATCCAGAAAAAGCACATAGCATATGTCACAGTAGAGAATGTCATCATTTTGATAAAGGTTTATTATACAAATGTGGGCCAAGCGCATTATTTAAAGAATACGACAATCAATACCCTCTAGAGTTGAGTGCTGAAGATCGAAAATTAATGAATAGTGTCGAATACCTCAGCGTCGTCGACGACAACATCACAAAAAAAAGTTTTATTGATAATATAAAAAATCCAATACCGCAATGTAAATTTTGCCCTGAGCAATATTGCGGTGAACAAATATTTTCACAAGAAAAGAAAGACTTAAAAATACAATGACAGATTATATCTTATGTGGCGATAGTTGGGCAGAAAAAGCATTTGACAACGACAATTACAACAAAGAAAAAACAGATCAGGATATTTGTATAGCTGATATGTTAATTGGTAATTACGATACTTGCATTACACCTGGGTATGGAAACCTAGATGTTTTAGATAAGTTAGTGAACTCTAAAGTTAATGAGAATATGCCATTACTTTGGATATTTACGGAACCAGGAAGAGATTGGGGTAGAGTGTATAATGTTGATGAGTTTGACTGGTTAAAACTTGAGAACTATATTGACCTCAGACAAGAATGTATTGATTTAATTTTAAGAGAAATATCTAACACCATTAAAAACCCAATTGCATTTATTGGAGGGCTCAGTGATTTTACAACACAAATTAAGTTACCTTCTAACTGGACAGTAATACATAAAAGTTGGCAAGAATTTATAGCAAATCAATTACCGGATAATAGATTTAAATTTGGATGGGGAGCAAGCGATGTTGGCTGGAGAATGTTTAGTAATAATGTAGTTCCAAGTCAACAATTAACTTTTTTGTGGGACGAGCAAATAAAAGAATGGTGCTACTGGGAAGATAATGGATATTTCTGTCACGAGCACCCAACATTAAAAGCAACACGCGAGTTTGCTGAATTTATAAGCGAAGATTTTAATCAATGGTTGAACAAAACAAAGGTGACGAAGTAGACAAGGACTTTAAATCAAAGTTCTTAAGTGATGCAGAAAGAGCACAACAAAAATTAGATACTGTAAGTCCAAGTTTCTGCTTGGCTAAGTGGAAGCAGGTAAGTTTGCATTTAACCAATGGCATGAATAATTCATGTTATCATCCTCCGCTGCATAAAATTCCTGTAGAGGAACTCGACGGAAATCCCAGTAAGTTGCATAACACTGATTATAAAAAACTACAGCGTGAAAAGATGATTGCAGGCGAACGTCCTGAGGAGTGCTTTTATTGCTGGGCAATGGAAGACAACGGCAAACTTAGTGACAGACACTATCGTTCGGGAGAACCGTGGGCTATTGAAAAGTTTGATGAGGTTGTGGACGATTCAATGGCAGACACTAACCCTGCATATGTTGAGGTGAACTTTAACTCTGCTTGTAATTTAGAGTGTAGTTATTGTTCACCTCAATTTAGCAGTTCGTGGATGCGCCAGGCAAAAGAATACGGTGCATATCCAACAAGTACACCGCATAACGACCCGGTACATTTTCAAGGAGAACGTCGTCCTATTCCGCACTCGGAATACAATCCGTATGTGGAAGCATTCTGGAAATGGTGGCCTGGTTTATACCCAGATTTAAAACACTTCCGTATGACAGGCGGAGAACCACTAATGGATAAAAATACATATCGTGTGTTTGATTATGTATTAGAGAATCCAAAACCAGACTTACATCTAAACGTAACATCTAACCTGTCGGTAGAGCAAAAACTCTGGGACAAGTACATTGACTATGTAAAACGTATTTGCAACGAAGGTGAAAATATAGAACACTTTATGCAATATGTATCGCTAGATGGATTTGGCAAACAAGCAGAATATATGCGAGCCGGACTAGATTTTAATTTATTATGGGATCGAGTTAACCAATTTTTAAATGAAGTACCATATAGAAGTAGTTTAACATTTATTGTTACAATGAATAATTTATCTGTTACAAGTCTAGATAAACTTATTCCGGCTATACACGGACTAAGACAAGTGTATTCAAATACATATCAACGTGTATGGTTTGATACCCCAGTCTTACATACTCCTAAATGGCAGTCGTTACGATTACTCCCAGACATGTATGCTGATAAACTTGAAGATTTATTGACATGGATGATAGAACATTGCGAAACACCTGAAACACGCTTTAAAGGATTTAAAGACTACGAAATAAATCGTATGGATAGAGACATTGCCTGGATGCGCCAACCGGCTGAGAACAAGGAGCAAAACAAAGCAGATTTTTATCGTTTCTTTAACGAATATGATAAGCGGCATGGGTATAATTTTATAGAAACATTTCCGGAAATGAGTTCTTGGTGGAACGAGTGCAAATATTTTGCACAACAGCAATAAACAAATTAAGTAAACAATATGAATACACTACGTAAGCCTGGACGTAATACAGACTTAGAGATTAAACAATGGATCGATGAATTTAGCCCAAGTTTTTGCGCAGCAAAGTGGTATAACGCTACCATATGGTTAGGATCTGGAATGACTACAAGTTGTCATCATCCTCCGGCGCATTTAGTAAATGTTGCGGATGTAACACTTAATCCAAAAGCATTACATAATAGTCCACAAAAGAAACAAGATCGTGCCCAGATGTTAAAAGGAGAACGTCCACTAGGTTGCGAATATTGCTGGAAGATCGAAGACATTGGACGCGACAACATTAGTGACCGTGTTTACAAAACTATAATCTATAATGAGTGGGACATTATTACAGCAATGGCATCTGATCCTACAGCAGACGTTGACTTAAGAACATTAGAAATTGCGTTTGATAGAACTTGTCAGTTTGCCTGTAGTTATTGTAATCCTGCGTTTAGTACTCAATGGGTAACCGATTTAAAGAAACATGGTCCTTATGTTGGGTTAATATCCGACGGCCGTAATCACTTCACGCATACGCACGATTCAGCACAGTTATATAAACCAAATGAAACTAACCCTTATGTAGAAGCATTCTTTAAATGGTGGGAATCAGACTTACACAAAACGTTACAAGAGTTACGCCTAACAGGTGGAGAACCAATGATGAGCCCGCATACTATGCGATTAATTGATTGGTTTGTGGAAAATAAAAGTTCAGTAACGTTTGCTTTAAACAGTAATCTTGGAATCGACACCGATAAGTTAGATCGCTTAATTGAAGCAAGTCATAACATTGAAAATTTCCAGTTGTATACCAGCAACGAAAGTGTTGGAGCACACGCAGAATATATCCGCGATGGGCTAAATTGGGAACAATGGCAAGCAAATGTAGAGCGTGTGCTGTCTGAAGGCAAAGTCAATGGCTTTCATGTTATGTGTACGATTAACGCACTATGCTTGGAAAGCCTAGTAGACTTTTTAGAGTGGATGCTAAAATTAAAGCGTAAATACGGACGCAATTATCCTTCGTTTACATTAAACATACTGCGTTTTCCAAGTTTCCAGTCACCGTTAGTGTTGCCCGATGAATTACGTATGATGTTTGCGGATGAACTAGATGTCTGGCTAGAAAACAATGCCTGGCAAAATCTATTGTTACACGAACACGAAATTAATCAAATACAAAGATTAATTGATTATTTAGATGTCGTTAAGACTCCGCATTCAGATACGTTTGACATGCCAAAGTTACATAATGATTTTAAACAGTTTTATGCGCAATACGATAATCGCCGCGGAAAGAACATAATAGATACATTTGAACATATTGGAGCATGGTATAGTGAGTTATGATTACAACAGTTGGGAACCAGTAAAGGTTAAACCCGAAGAATTAACAGATCAAGAAACTGAACTATTACGTGATTCAAAAACGTTTTGTATCTATCCGTGGATTCATTTACATACATACCCAACTGGTGAAACCTGGCCATGTTGTCATGCGGAAATGGCTGCTGGCCCTCTTGGAACATTAAAAGAAGAGTCAATGTTTGAACTTCAAAATTCTGAGCGTATGCGAGAATTACGATTGGATATGCTTGAAGGCCGCAAAAACAGTTATTGTACACGTTGCTATGAACAAGAAGATGCTGGATTCTTTTCCGGACGTAAGTCAGCAAACAAACATCACGGACACCACATCAAACGTATTGAATTCACAGAACCCAATGGACGTTATTTAGGCTTTACGCAGACTTACTGGGACGTGCGATTTTCAAACCTTTGTAATCTAAAATGTCGTAGTTGCGGACACATCTTTAGTTCGCAATGGTATAAAGATCAAATTGCTTTAGCAGGATCAGACTATGCTAAAACTAACCCGCAATTGACCTATGCCGGAAAGAATGAAAAAGATGCGTTATGGCAATTAATGTCTAATGCTAATTATGTTGAACAAATTTACTTTGCCGGTGGCGAACCACTTGTAATGGAAGAACACTATGCTATACTTGAAGAACTTATTAAAATTGGACGGACTGATGTTCGATTAATTTATAATACAAACTTTACACAAGTTAAACTAAAAGATAAGCGTGCGTTTGATATGTGGAAGCATTTTCCAAATGTAAGTGTGGGCGCAAGTTTAGATGGTATGGGTGCTTATGCGGAATACATACGCTCTGGTACTCGCTGGGCCGACGTTGAGCAAAACATTCAAGACCTAAGACGCGAATGCCCACATGTTGATTTTTACATTAGTGCCACATTAAGCATTTTTAACGCATTACATATTACAGACTTTCATAGAGATTGGTGTTTAAAAGGATGGATTAACCCGCAGGATTTTAATATTAATATTTTACAAGATCCAGCACATTATAGAATTGATATTGCTACTCCGGAATACAAAGATGCGATACGAGAAAGATATAATAGACATTTAGAATGGTTAGGACCGCAGGATCATTTGAATCGTGCTTCAACTGGTTACCGTTCTGCTCTTAACTTTTTAAACAATGACAACTCAACACTACTACAAAAGTTTTGGGATAAAACTCAACAATTAGATAGCATTCGCAATGAAAATGTGTTAGACTATATACCCGAATTAAAAGCATTACAAATATGATTAAACATCTTGAAGAATTAGTTAAAGTTCTTAATACAATAGTAATTTTTGATAGCACTACAGTAGCAGAAATCAACGATTTTTGTAAAAATTCTTTTAAAGAAACGTATGATCATAATGAAAGAATTGTATTTGTAATCAGTGCTTCTCAATCTAGACAAAAGTTAATAGAAATTCAACTTGCGTTAAATGATATTGATATCGGTAATGATTTTGTTGTAATAGTATCAACCAATGATAATATTTTAGATGATATAAATTGGGTTACTAAAAATATTAGTTTTGATCCACAACCGGCGCAGTATTTCAATGGAAAAGAATTAATTAAATTGCCAGCAATGGTTAAAGATAAATTGATTACAGATCAAAATAAAGTAGATAAAATGAATCTCCCGCATAACAAGTTCTGTGTTTTGCCCTGGATTAGTGTAGAAGCCAGTCCATTTGGAACGATTCGCCCCTGTTGCATGTTTAACGGTGAGATTGTCAATGATTATGGTATTAAGTTTGATCTAAACAATGATAGTTTAAAAACAGCACACCAATCAGAGTACATGAATCAATTACGTTTGGCGTTCCTTAAAGGAATTCAGCCTGTTGAATGCAATAAATGTTGGGAAGAAGAAAAGTCAAATCGAACTAGTAAACGAATGAATACTATTTTACGATTGTCAAATATGTTGGTGACTGACAAAGAATGGACAACAGACCCAAAAGATTTAATGTTCTTAGATTTAAAATTAGGAAATATTTGTAACATTGCATGCCGTATTTGTGGTTCTTGGAGTTCTAGTACCTATGCTGGAGAAGAGTTAAGAGAACTCCCATTAGAGGATCGCAAAGATAGTTTCCCTTATAAAGTAAATCGCCGCGGAAACTGGCCTCGAAAAAGTCTAACTTTCTGGGACGAGTTACATAATATGTCGTCGGGAATTCGATACATTGAATTTACCGGCGGTGAACCATTTATGATTCAAGAACATTTTGATTTTTTGCAATATTTAATTGACCACAACTACGCTAAAGATATTGAGGTACACTATAATACAAATACAACCCTGTATCCTAATAATGAAGATATTTGGAAGCCATTTAAACATGTTGAAATAGCATTTAGCATTGATGATTTGCGAGATCGTTTTGAATATCAACGATACGGAGCAGATTGGCACACATTAGAAAAAAATTTAGAGCGTTTTAAAAAACTCAGAGCACGCAATGATAATATAACACTACAAGTTTGCTCTACTGTTAATGTGTTTAATGTAATGTACTTAGAAGAACTTGCCAATTGGATTGATGTACAAGGATTTGATTTTGTATACTGGAATATGTTACACGATGCCCCGCAGCATTGCGTAACCAGTTTGCCTAAAGAAGCAAAATTACGTGCTACAGAAAGATTATTGAGAGCAGAAGTAAACCCAAAACACTATCGAGAGTTTAAAAACATTGCTTTCTTTATGAATAGCAAAGACACTGATTCAAATGTTTTACGCGACGATATCTTGCGTATGGACAAGCGTAGAGAACAGAATATGCGTGATTATTTGCCAGAATTAGCAGAGTGTTTATTTGGAAAAGCCTAACGTTACACCTGAATTCTTATGTATGGCTCCGTGGACACATACATATCTTTCGCCGCAAAGTGAACGTCGACTTTGTTGCGCTAGCAGAGAACCTGCGCAAAATTTTACACAGTATATTGACACCAAATCAGGAACAGGAAATTACGATCCACTAACATTAGATGAATGGTGGAATTCAGAACACGTGCGTAATGTGCGTGTTAAAATGATGTCAGGCGATATACCAGAAGAGTGCCAAGTGTGTAATCATAAACTTCTTAATACAGATGTATACCGCAGTTATTTTAAACATTTGTTTAAGCACAAATATGATCAAATATGGAAAACCACAGACGAATCAGGTTATACAACAATGAAACCTGTGAGTTGGGATTATCGGTTTTCAAACTTATGTAATTTTAAATGTCGTATGTGCGGTGATATGCTTTCTAGTTCTTGGGAAGCAGAAGAAAAGAAACATAATATGTGGGATAAAAGTAATCCAAAAAACAACTGGATGCTTCCAGAAGTGCGTAAACAGATACAAAGATTTCAAACTGTAGCAGTTAATCAAGAACTTAGAACAGCAGTTGAAGAGCATCGTGTAGAAGAAATTTATTGGGTTGGCGGCGAACCATTGATGTTTGAAGAACATTGGGATTATATGCGTCGTGTTATTGAATTAGGTGATGGACCACGTGTATATGCTAGATACAATACCAATCTTTCGCAGGTTAACTATAAAGGGTTAAATCTATATACAGATATTTTAGCACATTTGCGAGACTGGCAAATTTGTGCGAGTATAGACGGTACTGGTGCTGTTGGTGAATATATACGCACAGGATTAAAATGGGAACAGTTTTTACAAAACTATAAAGACGCTCAGGCAATACAAACAAATGATCGTCAGATGCGATTAGACTTTACACTTACTCTTCCGGGATTATTTGAAATAGAAAATATGTTCCAACTTAGCAAGGAATTAAATACACAGATACTTGCTAAGGTTACTTTTGCGTTTAGTCCAGACATTGTAATGAGTCCTCTCTCTTTGCCAAGACACATACTAGATCCGTATGTTACGTCTGTGTTAGAACGGATTAAACCACATGCTGATAAACATCAACAACCGTTAGTTGATGTTCTAGAACAATTACTGAATAGGCCCACGCTCAAGGAGCAGTGGCCAGATGAATATACGGACGGTATGCGTCAAGGCAAAGAGAGAATTTTAAAATTAGAAAGTATTAGAACGCAATCTATTACAATGGATGAAATATTAGAACAGGATCCTGCTATACATGAATGGTGGCAAAATATTAGATAAGATTAGAATGGATTTGAGGTCCTCATCTAACGAATTATATACAATATATATTGATGTATATAACAGCTCTCTTTCTCGTAAATGGTTAACAGCATTAAATGATTTATTAAATCGCAATTTACACTTAGAAAAGAATTATCAATTTTTTGGGTTTGCTGATGGTGATCGCAGCGGTGAATTGTTAATCAATGAAATTAATCGTGTAATTGCGTATATTAACAGTAGCGACCTAGATTATCATATTGATGATCATTTTACACTAGAAAATTCTTTAACTACGGTTCCTACACAAAATGGCAAAGAGCGAATTGTAGTAAATCATGATCATTTTAATCATCTTCATCGATACTTTGAAGAGTTACAAGGTACTACACAAAATCCTGCTGTTTATTCGCTACAAGCAACCGACGAACAAAAATGGTATATTAGACAAGTTAATTTATTATGTCATGAATTTGAATCATGGGCATTGAGTTATGGTAAAAAGTTTGATGCTCCTGAATGGATGCGACCAAGTCAACTTATGTGCTGGATTAATGCTCCAAAGTTTAAATTAGACGAAAATGACTATGAACTGTTTGGTATAGATACTATTGCTAGACCAATGGGTGGCGTTTTTGTAGGAGTTAACAAAGCGGTTGGAAAACATCACTGGGAAGTGTTTAACGACGAAGGTCGAGATTCTAGACTAGACGAACTTACTACAACTACACTAAGATCGCAAACATTGGCCGCAGGAGATTTTGATATTGAATGGGGGCAAGACCCAAGTCAATATGAGTTTATGAAAAAACAGTTAGGTGATTTCAGAGATTGGTTAATCAATAATGGATTTGATCCTAATGACAAATCGTTAACCATTGGCCACCCGCAAGTCGGTCAAGTAGACTTAGAACGTTCTTTTGGAACCGCAGATTATAATAGTATATGGAATACACTCTATAAGTATTTAGATGTATATAGTATACGCACATCGGATGCGTATGCTGAATTTGATTATCGGTGGAGTGATCCAGATTTTGTACAGCGACAAATAGAAGCAATAGGAAAACATTAATGAATATTTTTAAACGACTATGGAACAAGATTAAACTTGAAATCCGTTATAGAAAGAAACTAAAAGAATTACGTAAGCGCGACCCATTTATCTACAAATGATAGTTATAGCAGGTTATGGCTTTGTAGGCCACGCAGTAGCAAACAAGTTCCAAAAATACATGGACATTGAAATTGTCGATCCTAAGATCAACAATAAAACAGTTGCTGATATTGCCGATGTTAAGGGTGTAATCATTTGTGTTAATACACCCGAATCTTCTGATGGCAGTTGCGATTATTCACATGTAGTGGAAGTACTAGAAACTATAGATAGCACCATACCAGTGATTATTAAATCAGCAGTGGACATCAATGGTGTAATGGACATAAAGAAACGATTTCCTGATCACGAAATCACATATAGCCCAGAGTTTCTTCGCGCTAAAACAGCAGATAGAGATTTTGCTACGCAGGACTACGTTATTTTTGGCGGCGGCGATCAGGACTTTTGGCTCGATGTATGGACACAAGCATTTCCGTATATCGCAGCACATTTTATAACAGATATCGAAGCAAGCCTTGTCAAATACGCTGAAAATAGTTTTTTAGCAACTAAAGTAAGTTTCTTTAACCAACTTTATGACCTATGTGAAAACGTAGGAGCGGACTTTGAAAGTGTACGCTATAGTTTATGTAGAGATGAACGTATTGGTCCAGACCATTCATATGTAACTGCTGAACGTGGTTGGGGCGGACATTGTTTCCCTAAGGATACACGTGCTATGATTAAACAGTCACGCGAAGCAGGTGCTCCAATGACGATATTAGAGCAAGCCTGTATATATAACAACCAGGTGAGAAATGGGTAACATTCTAGGTATCAGCGCAGGATTCCACGATGCTGGTGTAAGCGTAGTCGATCCAGCAGGGGAAATTTTGTTTGCTGCTCATAGTGAACGATATAGTAAACATAAACACGATCCAAATCTGTGCTATGATATACTAGAAGAAGCGGCCAGTTATGGCGACATTGATACTATAGCATACTACGAAAATCATTGGCTAAAGAAACTGCGTCAATTCCGTTCTGGCGAACGTATTACACAATGGGATTTTAGTTTGCGTGACGTATTGTCAAGGCAATTCATTGGGCACGAAAACTTATTATACAATAAAAAATTAAAGCAATACACACACCACAAGTCACATGCCGCAGCGGGGTTTCAAACAAGTCCATATAGTGATGCTACAGTAGTTGTTATTGATGCCATTGGCGAACTAGACACTATTTCAATTTGGCATGCTGAATATAACAAAAAAGGCGAAGCAAAGTATAAAAAACTATGGAGCATGAAGTACCCACAGTCCATTGGGTTATTCTATTCAGCATTTACACAACGTTGCGGCTTGCGCCCACTTGACGAAGAATATATCTTAATGGGCATGGTAGGTTATGGAAAGCCTAACTACTGCGATGACATTATGGATCAATTTGTGGAAACACTTAATCCGCCACGCTTTAAACAAAACTTACACATTGGCACAGGCGAGTTCTTAGATGAAACTGCTAACTTAGAAGACATTGCTAATAGTACGCAGCACATTACGGAGCATATGATTTACAATATCATGAGTAAAGCTCGTCAACTTAGTAAATCGAAGAATCTAGTATATATGGGCGGGGTAGCACTTAACTGTTTAGCAAATCGCAACTTAGGTAATTTCTTTGAAAACATTTGGGTTATGCCTAACCCAGGTGATGCTGGTAGTTCACTAGGCGCAGCAGCACTTGCGTACGGTAAAAAGTTAAACTGGACAGATGCTTTCTTAGGACACAATATTCCTGGAGAGTATCCTGTTAAAGCATTATTAGACGAGTTGTTGTCTACAAAGATTGTAGGAGTAGCAAGTGGACGTGCTGAATTTGGACCACGTGCGTTAGGCACACGCTCTCTGCTAGCAGATCCAAGAGGTCCGGATATTAAAGATCGAGTAAACGATATTAAGCGCAGACAACGTTTTCGTCCGTTTGCTCCTGTAATACTTGAAGAACATGCGCATGAATATTTTGACATGCCGCATGGATTTGAAACAAGTCCATATATGCAAGTTGTGGCACGTTGTACTAAACCCAATGAATTCCCTGCTATTGTACATGTTGATGGAACAAGCCGTGTACAAACAGTACCCAATGATAACACAGGTATTCGTAAGCTATTAGAGCATTGGTACGCACTCACTGGTTGCCCTATGTTGTTAAACACAAGTTTAAACATCAGAGGAGAACCAATGGTTAACAACCGACGAGATGCCGATCGGTTTGAACGTAAGTATAATGTTAAAGTTTGTTCGTGAAAGATTTAATCATAACCGGCGATAGTTTTTGTGCTAGTGACACAGGTTGGCCAGGAATACTTGCTGACCAGTTAAATTTAAATTTAGTATCACAAGGGTTTCCTGGACATCATTGGTGGAAAGCAAAACGTTATTTAGATAGCGTAGATACAGGAAACTCTGAATCAATTGTTATTGTACACACAAACGCAACACGTATCCCAACAGAAGATTCGGCATTAGTAACATTTGATCATTCGCAAGAACCCACTAATGAACTAGAACTGAGTGTTAAATTATATAACAAGTATATTTCAAATCCAGAGTTTTTAGAATGGGCTCAACAACAATGGTTCGCAGAATTAGAAACACAGCACGAGAATATAATTCATTTACATAGTTTTCCGTGGAGTGTTAATTATGGATCAAACGCACGTAAAAATATAGAACAAAATTTGTGTGCGTTAAGTTTAAACGAACTAGGTGCTAAAGAATTCTCTTTGTTCAATGATACAAGACCAAATCACTTAAACGAGTTTAACAATTTAATCTTAGCTAGTCAGTTAGCAGAAATTATTCAGGGCGACAGAGAACAATTAGATGCGCAGGAATTTGAAGCGTTAACTGATAAATGGTTTAGTTGGCATTAACACCATTGACTTCCCAGGTGCGTTTTTTGCCACCGCAAGTTTGATTACATTGTAATAACCTTCCCTCTTCGCAAGTTGAAATATTCCAACTATCTACAATGTTTTTAAACCAACGAATACAATGCTCTAGATCATATTCAAGTGCATTATTTTCAAGCATTATGTTAGAAATTTGATTGTTAACCACTTCCATAAATGTGCCTTTGCCAAATGTTCTTGGCTGATTTCCTAGATAGCAGCAAGGATATATATCGCCAATAGAACTAACATATATTGATTGATCGCGCATAACTTCGCAATCAACTGTATTAGCAATATTATACTCAACATTTCTAAAATCTATTTTGTTATTATAACTTTGAATAATTTCGTCAATGGTAGTAGTTGTTGACAGCCAATGATTTTTTTCATTACCTAAGAAATAAATTTGTTCGCCGTGTCTATTAAACACAGGGCCTGTGTCTCTCCCGTCCCAGACTGTAATAAAATCTCTGAACCCGAGCTCCACGGCTAAATGTTTAGCCTCTTCAATCTGGTGTTCGTTGTGTTTAAACTTTACCCATTTCCAAGTTGCGGTACCGCCTGCCGAAATAAAATCTCGAACGTTGCGCATAATATGAGAAAAGTCTGTGTTCTGTCTGTATAAGTGATTTGTATTAGCCAACCCATCGATACTAAAATAAACTTCAACTCCTAACTTAGCTAAAGAAGTCCAAAAATCTGTATTTTGCGCACCACCGTTGGTGCTAATACTAATATTTAAATCAGGATTGTTTTCTCTAAAGTATTGAACAATAGGTACGGTATTAGGATTAGCAACAGCATCGCCAAAGTTACCATTGATAAGTAATTCGCCAAGCTGTTTAATAAAAGATGTTGGAAATATCTTTCGTGCTTCGTCTACGGTCATATTGTGTTCGGTATAGCCGTTATTATACGGATAACCAAATGCTGTTCTTGGACATAATGAGCAAGAAGCATTACATTTACTAGAAATTTCTAGATGTACTTTGCGTATATCAGAAAATTTATAAGCGGCCATTATAGATAAGTTTCTAATCCGCCGCGCCGCCTAATATCTTGAGTACAACAACTAATGCCTCCATCCCAAAAATATTGATGGCGCAACGGTGATACAATAGGGTTAATACCGTGCTTTTCACAAAAGTCAAATACAGTTTTATTTTCTGCTGAAAAAATAACATTTTGTGGATCCAACACTAAACAGTTAACATCGAACACAGTTTCGTTAATGTATCCTAACCAATGTGTTAGATAATTATTAACGTAATCGCGGAATTGATCAGTTGGTCGTTCGCCCTGTAAATACCAAGACTCGTCTAATCTATTTTCTTCTTTAACACGGCCAATCATCTGTGCTGCTTGAATGCTTGGATCGTTTAAACGTAAGAAGTCCCACCCAGGAAATTCTGCTTCTAAATTTAAGTCATCTGCGTGATACGTGCTTAAAATAACACCAGGTTTCAAGATAGCAAATACAGCATCTCCGTGCCCTTCTGTGCGTGCTTCGTGGAAACGATAATCTTGATCATTGAGTACATTTTCCTTGATCCATCCTGATTGTGCTTCTGTTAAGAATTCTGAATTGTCAAAGAATACGTCACGCCCTACACGTACAATACAACTAGCACTTCCGCCGTTTAGTACACAGTTTTCATCATAATAATCACCGTGAGGATTAATAACTTTGCCGCCTTGTGATTTATATTCGTTACACACATGATCAAGTTCATTCATTTTTAGTACACGTAATAACTTATCGCCTAGTGTAATTTGCCAGTCTCTTGGAGTCAGCGGAGGCAATGGAGCTCCGCCGTTTTTTGTTTGCCATTCATAAAATTGGTCTTGTGTAACTTTAATTTCTGGACGACGTACTGTAGCACCGTAGGTTTCACAAACTTTTTGTAAATTGTCTAAGTCTTCTTCGGTTTCTCTGAGTACACGTTGTAGCTGCTTGCGAACAGCGTCGTCTTGAATAAAATCAAAATATTCCGGTGGATAACACCGACCTACAATAACTTCTTCCAGCGGGTCCCAAGACGTATAGGCATTAATTGGATTCATGTATATCTCTTAAAAGTGTTAGAATTCTATCTTTTTTATTCGACAAAAATAATTTTTGATTGTAAAGTAAATCGTTCTTACAAGCAGTATAAACTTCACGTAACTGTTTGTTATTTAAGTTGATTAGATCTAATGTTAAATTAATCGCAGTTTCCCAACGTTTTGTAGTATCTGTGATATCGTCATAACTGTTATCAATCATGCCTTCGAATGTTTTATAACCCATTCTTCTTAATAAACGTAAACTAGACGGCCCACCAAATATAATAAATGGTTGTACGTTTTTAATTGGTTTAAATGTTTTTTCGGTTAGAAACGCACCGTAACTTTGATCCACATCCATGTGCGACTCCAACACAATGTTTAAATAACTGTTGCGAAAATGTTCTTCTACACTTAATGTATGGTTGTTATGTTGAACTACACTTAGGTCGTCGGCAACAAACGGTAATTCTTTTAAGAATAAACGTGTTAATTCACGCAATCCAACAAAACGATCAACTTCAATGGGGTTGTCGTCTTCGTTTTCGTTCGCAGTTATTTCATTTCCGTAGCCAAAATATCCTTGCTGATTGTTGCCATGTTCCCATATTCGTGCCATAGTATTAGCACGCCAATACTTGTGCATTCTAACAAGTGCGGTAAACTTTTTACTTCTATGCTTACAATGATAATTTACTGGTTCAATTTTTCTATTACGAAAGTTATATAATAATTCATCATCCACTACATGAAAGAAATACGGAATATCACGGCACGCACTATTAGCACTCGCAAAATAAACTTGTTCTCGAGGAACGCAGTAATCATCGCACAGTTCATTGATGCGAGTGTCAATCCGTTTAGGATTATCACCTTCGCTATAGTAAAACAAGATACGTAATTTTTGATTACATATACGCTCAAAAACATCTAATGGTATTAAAGAGAACCAATCAACATCAAAACTAAAAAAACTAAGGGCAATTGGGTAAAATGTGTTGTTATCTGTATCTTCCAACTTAACTAACTCATATGGCACATCCCAATGATCCATGTATTCAAACAACATCACTGGCTCTGAGTAAGGCCAGCGTGTACTAAATTGCCTCCATTCAGGAGTATATGGTTCTGCGCTAACCATTGCGCAGTTTGGATGTGGTTTTGAAAAACCAACCGCATTCTTAGCAATTTTGTCAACGTAAAATTTATACATAATCTCGTTTAATTTGCTCCAACATTAATAATAGTTCTTTCCATAATACTTGTTCAAATTTGCCACTGTAAAAATGATTATAGTTATGTGTTGCTGCTCTGGAGCAATGTTTCCAAATATGCTGTTTTTCGGTAACTGATAAGTTGTTTATATCTTCAAGTAGTTGACCAACTTTTTGAATACGCAGTAAGTCATCTTCTTCATCATCATAGCTTTCGTTAATGGTATCGCTAAACGTTTGAAATCCATAAGAACGCAGATACTCTAAGCTATGTGCTGGAGCAACAAGTATAAAAGGCATTTCGAGCGCAATGGCTTTAAAAGTTTTTTCTGTAATATGTAAACGCTTGCCAAAATATATAGTTTCGGTAGGCACGTAAAACATACTATCCGCAGCAGCATCAAAGTTATCTAACCAGCATGATGACATTTTTTGAGTATCTTCATTAGTAAATGTAATTGGTAATTCTTCTGTGGATAGTACGCGAGTAATATCAAGGATACGATTTTGATACTTAGACGCAATGTGTGTAATGTCTGTGTGTTCTACAGGACAGGCACGAGGAGCACTAATATGATTATGCTGTAAGTTACGCTTGAATACTTCATATAAAAATAACACGCGATGGTCGCGAAGGCCGCCGATGATACGGTTAGGAGACATAAATGTTCTAGTTGGGTTGCGATTAGCAGCACGCTTAATTAAAAATGTACGATCATAACCACGATACCAGTCTAATGCTGCCCAGCCGTGCCAAAAATAATAATAATTCCGCCAACCGTATTCGCTACATAAGCGATTAATGTACTCGCCTTTTTCTGATACAACAATTCCACCTTGTGCTTTTTTATTATAATTTCCTGGTTCTGGTTGAATATCGTCGTTGCGTCTAATAACGTCGTCGAACAACGGTTTATAAAGATCTATATCGACCGGTTCTTGATCATGTAAAAATACATAATCACTTTCTAAGATGAAATCTTCGCCGTGATTAAATAAACAATCAACACTAGTATGTCCAGGTGGATCACAATAAAACATCCGAATCCCAGGTAAATTCTCTTGTATCCAGGGCCAAAATGTGTTATCATATAGCTCGTCAATTCGAATCATAATTTATAATGTTTGATGTATTTTATATTGGATCTAAACCAAATCAGTTTGTTCACGAACGTGAAGTAAAAAATATCGATGAAGCACAACAATTGTGTCGTACAAGATACTTTTGGATTATACACTACTTATGTGATTATTCTGAGTTTGATTTTCTTTGGGAGCCTAAGCCCTGGGAGAGTCATCAACGACACGTTTACGCAAGTCAACATCAAAAGGATTCAGGTACCTGCTTGTATCCAAAAGCAGGATGGACCGACACAAACTACCATGCTGGAATGATTGCGTATCGTAAAGTAGACTATTCTAATTGGGATGATACTTCTTACACAGAATTTGATTATTCTTGGCATCCAGATAGCACAGAAGATCCGTACGTTTATCAGTTCGGAACTCAATGGCAAAAGACTGGTGGACCGCGTTACGTGGTTCTAACTGCTGATACAGTAAAATATGTAAATCAACCTCGTGTACAAAAAACCTCTGTTGATGATAATTGGATTATTCCTGATGTTGAGTTAGATGGATTTGATTACACTTGGCATCCGGATGATACAGAACCAGCATATAATTATCAGTTTGGCACTCAATGGCAAAAGACTGGTGGTCCTTTATATCAAGTTAATAACGCAAAAGCAACCAAATATGTTACACAAGAACGTGTTAAAAATATTGCCGTTAGCCGAGAAGTGTACCTTATTGATCATGGCAATGCTGAAACAGAAATTGTTAAGCAACAATTAGAAAGTAAAGGACTTGTTGTTAAGAAAGTTGCTCGCTTTATTAACTCATACAAAGGAACATTACAACGAATACTAAGTCGAGAAGAGAGTAACTTTGTGTGGGTATGTTCTAGTGTATGCGATTATTCAAATTTTGATTTTTCTTGGCACCCAGAAGAATGGCAAGGAACAATGTTACATGTATTTGCGTCAGAGGCTGAAAAATTTGGCGATACATTTTTAATTAACGCTCCAAGTTTTAATGATCGTGTTGGTACAACAGAAATACTAGAATGGTATGATACTATACATTTTGTAGACGGAATTGAAGTACCACGTTGGCCAATTCCTGTAGTACACACAGACGGTAACTCTATTGTTGATGCTGTTAAGGAACATACATTTTTAGAGCCGTTGACTTTATTTGCTGATCGCACAGTTAACAAAATACCTACAGTCCCACTATGGAGAGAAAAAACACGCACTATTGTACCATTATCTAACGGAAATAGTGTCGTAGTAGTGCCAAGAGACGCAAAAACGGCGGTTTTAAAAGAATTGTATGATTATCCGTATATTAACACAACATATCGTGTTTTAAATAAAGATAAACCGCTAGATGTTGTGTTTATTTCTAACGGAGAAGAAATTGCCGAAAAACACTGGAACCACCTACAAGAAATAATGCGTGGTAAACCTAATAGAGTAGTTCGCAGTGACGGTGTTAACGGACGTGTAGAAGCATATCAAGCCGCAGCAAATCAAAGCGAAACTCCTTGGTTCTTCGCTGTGTTTGCTAAACTAGAAGTTAACCCAGATTTTGATTGGTCGTGGCAACCTGACAGACTACAGCAAAACAAGCATTATATCTTTCACGCACATAATCCTGTTAACGGGTTAGAATATGGTCATATGGCTATGATTGCGTATCATAAACAGTTAACATTAAGCAACGTAGGCACAGGGTTGGATTTTACACTCGATAGCGAACACGAAGTCGTTCCGTTATTAAGCGGCACAGCACAGTATGCCGATGATGCGTGGACTGCGTGGCGTTCGGCTTTCCGTGAAGTCGTTAAACTTAAAGCAGCAGAAACTTCAATTGAAACAGAATATAGACTTAAGAAGTGGTTAACTGTAGGCAATGGCGAGCACGGGTCATGGAGTATAACAGGTGCTGTCGATGCTGTTCGATATTATGATTCAGTTAATGGAGACTTTGACCAGTTGAAGTTAACTTACGAATGGAGATGGTTACGAGAATACTTTATTTCTGTACATGGTGTAGAACCCGATCGGCTATAAATTCTACTTCGTCACCAGATAAATCAGGGTAGAACGGCAAACTTAGCACACGTCTAGTTAAACTACTGGCAACGCTCATCATGTTTGGACCTTTATATTTTTCGTATTGCTTTAATTCGTGTAAAGGTTTTTCATAATGTATGCGAGTTTCAATACCATCATTTGCTAGCTGATCTCGAATATAATCTCTGTTATCAATTTCAATAACAAATTTTTGTAATGCGTGATTTCCCATATGATTTAATACTACACGCACTGGTGAATCAGAAAAACGATATATCCAATGTCTAGCAATAGCACGTCTGCGTCCTTGCCACATTTCTAAATAATTTTTACGTACTAATAAGTGTGCTGCTTCTAGTTCACTCATGCGTGCGTTAGTACCCGCAAACGGAACATGATGTTTGCCGTGATTAAAATAACCTTTTAACCATTCATACATAACTTCTGAATTAGTTACAATAGCACCGCCGTTGCCTGTGCTTGGTAGGTTCTTAGTAGGGTCAAATGAAATAGTAGTTGCTAGACCTTGATGTCTACAATCGTCTGCTAACCAATGTTGCGCACCGTCTTCGATAAAAGGAAGATGTGGAACATCACGTATTTCTTCTCCGTATAGGCCAACTCCAACAGCAATACCTTCGGTACTACCATCGACGTGTTTGTGCCATTCTACTTGTCCGTTACGATTACAATCTAAAAACTCAACATCCCAGCCAGAATTAATAAACGCATTAGCAGTAGCAGGAAATGTTAATGTAGGAATTAACGCACGTTTAACAGGAATGTAATTAGAACGTTCGTAATATTTTGCGATTGCTTCTAGCGCAATAGTGCCTGAATGCGTAGTGATTGCGTATTGCGAGTGAGTTTTATGTGCTAACCACTGTTCGAACTGTTCTGTATTTTCACCGGCCATCCATTGCCCACTGGCAAGCACACGATCGGTTGCTTCTAGTAATTCGTCTTTTAAATAAGCGTGCTGACGTTCAAGCCCGAAGAAGGGAATTTTGAATCCACTCATAATAAAGCGGGAATCCTTGTTCTATGTTAGTACGTGGTTCGTAATTAATTAAACGATATGCTTTATCTGTACTTAGGTATCCACGCGATGGCATACTCATATCACGTTCGCGTACATTGATCTCACCCTTGCCTACAATTGCTTTAACGAGTTCAGCAGCACGTAGGATAGTGTCTTCTTCGCCGCGTGTAATATTAAATGTTTCGTTCATGGCAAGTGGGTGTGTAGCAGCAAGTACAATACCGTGCGCTACATCTTCTACAAACGAGAAGTCCAGTTTCTCATTCACACCATTTACATTAAGTGGTTTATCCTGAATAGCATTCATAAAGAACTTGCTTACTACACGATCCTCTACATCACGAGGACCATACACAGCACTTGGACGTACAATAGCGTAATCCATATCGTGCTTATCTGCGAAGTGCTTAGTTAATAGTTCACCTGCGTGTTTGTACGCAGCATAAATGCTTCCGGGCTTACAAGGAGTATCTTCAGTAACGCCGCCCTCAAAGTCACCATATACCATTGATGAACTAATGTACACAAAACGTTTAACGCCTGTATTAACAGACGCAGTTAACAAATTTTCTAACCCATCGATCATAGTATGACGAGCCATTAATGGATTGGTGTTTACAATTTTAGCACGTGGAAAACTTGCTAAATGAATAACAACGTCTGGTTTGTGCCGTTCAAAACTAGAGTTAATATGATTAGCACTGGCAATATCCCACGGACACATTGTAGGGTGTCCCATGTAATCAATGCGTTCGTCAAGTAATTTCTGATGTGCTTTAGGCTCCAATATGCCATAGGTAGTCCAGTTATCTAGGACGATACATTCGTGACCTAAGTCTCGTAATTCTTTTACGACATGGTGCCCAATAAACCCAGCACCACCTACAACCATTACTCTCATGTTATCCCCAACGCAAGTTAAAATAAGTCGCAGCAGAATCTTCCACGTCTGCTTCTACGCGAATAAGATAGTTGAAATCTTCGTTTCGATGTGAAATACTATAACGTATATCTTTAGAATTGTCAAGAGCCCATTGCCCTTGCTTTGTGCCTTTAAGTTTGCTTTCAACAATCATACCAGCAACAAGATCGAGATTCTCTACATCACCAACATTAAATTCTAAAATTTTAATGCGTGTCATACTGCCATTGGGGCTTTGATAGGTGGATGTGATTCGTAATTTTCTAAAAAGATATCATTCATGGTGAACTTTGTAATGTCACCAATGGTAGGATCTAGACGCAGCACAGGCGGTGGCAGCGGTTCACGCTTTAACTGTTCATGAACTGCGTCTAAATGATTAAGATAGATGTGGGCGTCGCCGATTGTGTGTACAAATGTTCCGGGTGTTAAATCGCACACTTGAGCAATCATATATGTAAGCAAACTGTAACTAGCAATGTTAAATGGAACGCCCAAAAACATATCTGCTGAACGCTGATACATCTGACAACTAAGTTCCCCGTCGTCGCTTACATAAAATTGACTTAGTACATGACACGGTGGTAATGCCATTTGATCTAGTTCGCCAGGATTCCAAGCAGTTAAAATATGTCTGCGACCAAATGGATCACGTTTAATGCCTTCGATTAAGTTTAGAAGTTGATCTACTTCTTGATAGTGACCAACTTCTAAATCTGTTTCGTTAGAGTAATTATTAAACTTACGCCAGGTACGCCATTGTACACCGTACACCCGCCCAAGATCGCCTGGATACTGTGCTTTTGGTTGCCAGTAATCTGCTTCTGCGTTAGCAGTCCAAATAGTTTTCTTTTCTGGATCACGTGTACCGTGTAGAATCTCTGACAGTCTACGTTCGTCGCCTGATCCTTCAATAAACCATAGCAGTTCAGAAACAACAGCCTTCCATGCTAACCGTTTAGTAGTGACAGCAGGGAAATGCCCACGGATATTATAACGAGTTTGAAGACCAAATATGCTGCGAGTCCCAACACCAGTGCGGTCAGTGCGGTCTTGCCCGCGATCGAGAACTTCTCTAAGAGTGTCGTTGTATTCTCTCATTATTTTCTGTGTAATACCTGAAATGTGTGATCGTCAAACTTTTCTTCGTGTAGAATTTTAAAGTTTTTGTTAATTTTATCTAAATCAATGTGCGTGTCGCAATTGTAGTCGCCGGGAACACGTGTTAAGAAAATATAATCTAAATCATCAAATACACTGCTAATTAAACCAGCACCGCCGATAATCCACGCAGTTGGAGTAGCGTGTAATAGCGATGTATCATACATATGGATTACATCATTAGGAAGTTCAAGATCATCTCTTGAACTAATAACAACATTACGACGTTTAGGTAACGGTGTAGGCATGTCTGTAGATTCCCAAGTGCCACGACCCATAACAACAATACCGTTTTCGGTAAGTTGTTTGAATCGCTTTAGATCCGTAGAAATCTTTGGCCACGGCATGTGCCCATCCTTACCTACTCCACCTTTATCGTCAACTGCGAAAATTGCCTTCATAAATTTTTTAGAAAGTGTTCGGTTTCTGGTTGAATAATATCAGCAACTGCTTCTAAGTCTAAAAAGAAATCCACCTTGCGAATATCATTTTGTAACTCTGTTAGTGTTCTAGAAATAATTATTTCAATTTCTTCCGGATCTAATCCATTTTCTCTAAGCATTCTAACATTTACTGTTTTTTGCTTAGGGCCAATATCGCCATATAATTTAATTACAAGACGTTCAATGCATTCAACAGGTACATTCGTTTTATCGATGTTATCAATAATGTGTTGCCATCTATCAAAGAAGTCCTCGCTTAGGTACATTTATTATTGTTCTCATTTAGTGAGGACTACTATTACGCTTTAGTAGCAACATTCTTTTTAGCGACCGCCTTTTTCTTTGTAGTTGAACGTGTTTTCTTAGGCCGTAGCGTAGGATCCATATTATATGCTTCTTCGCGTAACCGAGCGCCTTCGGCTAATAGCCCCTCTGCTTCAGCAAGCATCTTATTACTTTGAGAAAGTAAATCTTGAGCAATACCAGCATCGCTTAAGGTGTCAGCGGTTTCATTGTTAACTTCTCTAGGATTAACAAGTCCGGCGTTGTCGTCGATCTCCTTCATCTTTTTAGCAGCGTCTTCGCCGGTGGCCATATCGTCAAGAATCTTGTTAATTTCGTCGAGTCTGGCGCTACTTTTAGCAGAAGGAGTTAGAATAACTTGGCTAGTTGGAACTTTTTTAATCATTCCTTCCTTGTGCATTGCTTGTAGAATACTACGTCCGTCGGGCAGCAGATTTCTAAAAAGTACTTCTGCTAGTTCAGATGCGGATTGACCTGCAGCACTTTCAAGGCTAGTCATAATGCTATCATGAAAGTGACTTGGAAGTTGATCAGTATAAGTTACCAACGCCATATGATCTTCGCCTGGAACTTTACGATATACAACTACAACCTTTTGATTATTGTGTCTGCCGACATGTTTCAAACCTGTCATATTTTATTCCTCTGAGGAGGTCTCTTCCTCGGTTGTTTCTTCTGCTGCTGCTTCTGCTTCTGTTTCTGGAGCAACACTCTGCACAAATGCATTCAAACGATTATAATGTTGTCCTACAGCTTCCATTTCTTCGGCTTTAAAAGCGCCGCGTTGCGCAGCAACAGCAATAATCTGCCGTAACGCTGCTAAGTCATTGATGCTTAATCCTGTTTGAGTCTCTTCGCTCATTGATATCTCCTGTTAATTTTGTAGTGTATTTAACGGCGTATATTATGACCAGAATTTTTTTTGCTTACTTAGGAAGCCTAGTGTAAAATATGTTGCTTCGGCAGGATCTTCAAATCCTGCGTACACTTTAGATAGTAATTTATTTCCTTGGCGTATAGCACAAGTAACAACAGCATATCGTCCAAGTGTGTTTTGCTGTATCCATTCTTCTGCTTCGCCGTGCATAAAAATATCTACGTTGTCAATACTAACACGAGCAAAATGACCGGGCATCCAGGATACCCTGCGAGTTTCAAACCAATCCCTTGGGTCAATGTCGAGTTGCGTCATCATAATAAACAGTAATTCCAAATGGTGCTTCTACTTCTCGAGTACCATGTACAATCCAGAGCGTGTCACAGTAGTCCGGATCGCCCCACGAACCCCATGGATATCCGTCAGTGAATACAACAAGACGTTGTGGTTCAATTGCTTCTTTTTTCAAATAATTAAAAATGGCAGTAAAGTCAGTGCCGCCATACCCTTGAATATTGTAGTCTTCTACGTTGTCTAGTGTTTCTGAACTATAAGTTACCGGATTATAAACATCAGTATCAAACGTGAACAAATGTAAACGGAACTGCTCAAATTCTTCCATAATGCCTTTGACTTCACTTAAAAAGTCACGCAGCATCGATTCCGCAATTGATCCAGAAGTATCAATTGCGACTACAACATCAGTGGTCTCGCCGTTAATCATACCTGGCATCACTGAATCCATATGCCATGCTTTGCGGCCGGGCCGCATCCAAGAAAAGTCAGTTTTAATAGTTGATTCAATATGCTGACGCAGCAATTCACGCCAGTTCATCTTTGGCTCAGTGAATGATTTAATAATGCGTTTCACACCACTAGGAACATTGCCAGCACCTGCCTGTTCGGCAGCACTCAGCATCGCTTCTTTGAGTTCTTCTCGAATCAAATCACGTTCTTCTTTGCTTAATTCAGGGCGTCCTTTACCATCCTTGCCTTCACCTTCTTTGTCACCTTGACCATCAAGGTGTTCGTCGATCATTTGTTCTATTAGTTTGTTAATATCAATTTTTTCAGCGTTCTCGTAGAGTTTATCGTAAATTTCTTCAGAACACATACCGTCAAACTTTGGATCATACAAACACGGAACAGTGGTAATGCGAACACCTACTTTAGATTTAATTAAATCAGAATTTACAGCATAGTCGTCAGCAATGTTCCAAAGTTGCGGATTGCGATCGCCGCGACGACCAAAGTGGTCATAGCAGCAATGAAGAACTTCGTGCCCAAAGAGAAATTCTAGTTCTTTGGCTTTAAGCATTTCAACAAACCGGCTGTTGTAATAAAAATTACGACCATCTGTTGCAGCAGTAGAGCACCAATCATCTGCGTTAGTTAACTGTAGACGAGTTGCCATATTGCCGAAGAAAGGAGAATTAAGCAGCAAGCCTACACGAGCACCAATTAGTTTTTCGCGGCTGGCACGATCAACTCCAGGATCAGTAGGACCTATTAGGTTAGCGAATTTATCGTTATCCTTGTTTTGCGTAGTAGCTTCAGCTGACATTTTTGAACTCCATTACTGTATTGCTGTATTTAATATGTATATTATACGGTCTGAATACCTAAAAGTCAATAAGAAATTGGGGCAAAAATGCCCCAAGTTTCAATTAGTTATTAGCGTTTAGAATGTATTTTCCATACTTTTCATGGAATTTATCAAAGTTCTTAAGTTTAGTAGGCTTAAATGGCAGTTCATACGTAGTAAGTGCTACACGAGCACCCATTACAACCAACTCTACTTCAAAGTTATCCATCATAAAGCCAAAGAAGTTATCGGCCATAGTATGGAAATCTTTTTCATTTACACCTTTTTCTACGGCGTCTTTGAGCTCATAGCACATAGAAGTTACCAGCGAGTACATTGCCGAAACTTCTTTAGTTTCAAGCTCTTTAACTTTACCAGCAAGAATATCTTCTGGCTTAGGCAACTTGCCTGCTACCTTGCGATGCGCCATGAACTTGAGCGCAAGTCCTTCGCCAACAGCACCAGATACCAAATTGGTCATGGTCTTCTCGTCTGGATCATCTTCGAGCAGTTCGCTTACAAAGGTCCAAGAACGTGGAGTAGCAAACGCACGTGAACTTGACTTAGAGTCAAAGTCATACAAGTCTTGTTTAGCAAATGAAATGTAACCAACAACATCCTTGTGGATCTTCTTGTCTACTGCCCAATCCAGCCAAGATTCGTAATCTACCTTCATTTCAAAGTGTACAAAACGATTGCTCAGTGGCATAGGCATACGATAAGTTACGCCCTTGTCACTTTCGCGGTTACCAGCCGCAACAATCACTACATTGTCTGGCAACCGATAGTTGCCAATGCGACGATTGAGTACAAGCTGGTAAGCCGCTGCCATAACACTCGGAGCACCCGAGTTACACTCATCAAGGAATAGTACAATAACAGGGTATTGACTGGCTAGTTCTTCTGTAGGAAGATCAATTGGCGCCGCCCAATCCATTTTGTTGATTTCTTTGTTATAGAATGGGATACCGCGCAAGTCAGTTGGTTCCATTTGGCTTAACCGTAGGTCGATCATATAACCGTTGAGGTCGTTTGTCATTTCTTCTACGAGTTCTGATTTACCGATGCCTGGAGGACCCCACAGGAATACCGGACGCTTCTTGTTGAAGCAATGCATAATAGAGGTCTTGGCCTCTTTAGAAGTTAGTGTGCGTCCTTCGGACATATTGTGCTCCTTGTTGATGTGTTCGATAGTGTAAGTGCCTGGAAAGTGCTATGTATTTCTTAACTTACCCTAGTATTATAGCGATCTAGTACGCGGTTGTCAACGCTTTTCTTCTAAAAATAGCATAAATTTTTAGTACTAATGCCATAAAGATTATTAATAATATGGTTTTTGATATGCTGCTTGCGTAAAAAATATCATAATTTCCACTAGACATAGTAAGCGCACGTCTAAGATATTCTTCTAAAAATTTGCCTAACACAAATCCCATGATAAACGGAACAACTTCAATATCTAACCTTCTACAAATATATCCAAATATTGCCAATAGAAATAATATTCCTATATGCCATGTGTTATAACTTATAAAGTATGCGCCAACAGTAGTAATTACAAAAATTGCGGGATATAATATAGTCCATGGCACAGTTAATAACTTAACCCAGATACTAATTAAAGGAATGTTTAATATCAGCAACATGATATTACCGATCCACATTGAAGCAATAACACCCCAAAATAAATCGCTATTAGTTTCCATTAACATCGGCCCAGGAATAATATTAAATGTTATCAGAGCTCCTAATAACATAACAGGAACTGGTGAAAACGCTAATCCCAATGAAAGAAAAGGAATGTATGAAGTTTGAGCAGCGGCATTGTTAGCAGATTCTGGCCCGGCTAACCCTTCGATTTCTCCTGTGCCAAACTTCTCGGGTTGGTTTGATAATTTTTTTTCAGTTACATAGCTTGCTACACCACTGATAGTAGTGCCTGGACCAGGCACTAACCCTAAAAAAGATCCAAGGAATGTTCCTCTAAATATAGGATTAATTGAGCGTTTCAGCTCTTCTTTATTTGGAATTAATTCTTTTAACGTAATTTTTTTATGTTTTTTTCTTAAATGTTTTTCGTGATCGTGAAATAGATTGTAAAGAACCTCAGAAAGTCCAAACATACCGATTGCAGCAATTGGAAAAGGGATCCCATCAGCTAACTCTAAATATCCTAAATTAAACCGTTCATAACCAGTATTAACATCGAGCCCTATTAAGCCTAGCAGTATCCCAAGCAGAATCATACCAAACCCTTTAAGAAATGATCCTTGAGTTAGCACAATCGACATTAGTAAACCTAAAATCATTAGGTTTGTATATTCCGCAGGTCCAAATTTGAACCCTATTAGTGCCAATGGTTGAGCAGCGAACGCTACTACAAAAGTAGCAAATGTACCTGCTATAAAACTGCCGATTGCAGCAATAGTTAATGCTGCGCCAGCACGTCCTTTTTGTGCTAGTTGATATCCGTCGAGAGCAGAAATAATCGTAGTTACTTCACCAGGTAATTTTAATAAGATAGAGGTAATTGATCCGCCATATTGAGCACCATAGAATATCCCAGCTAACATAATTAAGGATCCAATAGGATTGCCAATTTGATAAGCAACTGGGATTAGAATTGAAATAGTTGATGTAGGACCTATGCCCGGAAGTACTCCAATTAAAGTGCCTAGAAATACCCCGATAAAGCAATAAAGAAGATTAGTCCAAGATAATGCTACGTCAAGACCAAAAGCTATGTTTGATAATGCTTCCATAGTTCTGAAATTAAGATTAAACTGCCGGTTATTATTAATAGAATTGAAACGGCTGCTGGAAAAAACCCGCCACCCATTTTATGTACGTTCCCAATACCTAAATTATAAGATGCATATAAAAAGGTGCTCCCCGACACAATAAAAATAATGCCTGAGAGCACCTCTGAAATGCGAAGCTTCTTGCTCATCGCAAATCTCAACGATTACTTACTCTTTTTCTTTTAGAGCAGCGTAAGCAGGATCATTTTGTGCTTCACGGAAAAACTTTTTATGATTCTCCCACCAAGCGTCAATTTCTGCTTGATTGTAAATATATCCAGGGATAAAGAAATTTGTACGATATTCATTTTCGTTAACCCAACTACGGAAGCCTTTGGTAATTAGACCACGTACATATTTAATGTCTGCTGGGTCAGCATCAGCACGAGCAAACATAGCAAAGGTTGTCTTGGTAGGAACCTTTTCATCAGGGCCAAATGCTTCAGCGAAGCTAGGTACGTCTGGCATTCCTGCGAACCCATGAGTTGACAATACCGCTGTAGTTAATCCCTTCTTAGCAAAACCCTGACTCGTAATATCAAATCCTAACCCAATGTCTAAGTGTCCACCGGCGACATCATTCATTAGTTTTGGAGCACTATTATAAACAACAACGTTTAATGGAGTTTTGATATACTTCTGAAGGGTTAGAACCATTAAATGTGTAAATGAACCCTTGCCCATACTACCAACATTGAGCTTGTCTTTGCCTAGTCTGTCAAAATCTTGCCAGGTTTTAACATCGAGTTTTGGAGAAGCGTGAACAAGCAAGCCAGTTGATCCGATCACAAATACCGGCTTAACTCCGGTTTCGATCATATCAACTGGAAGATCTCCAGTGAGATATGCGCTCATTAAAATAGTTTCGTTACTAACAACAAGATTAATCTTGTCGTCTGACGCAGGTTCTGCCCACCATTTCTTAAGACCAAGTTTACCGCCTGCTCCTGGAACATAGTTCATGTCGATGGCGTCATTGGTATTTTCTCGCATCAGCATCTGAGCAGCTACGCCACCTTTACCAGTAATACCACCAGCTGGGTACGGAACCCAAATTTCGGTGTCCTTAGCAAAAGACACCGCAGCGAACACAGATAATACTGTCGCAGCAATAACCTTACTTAATGTTTTCATTATAAAATTTCCTTTGTTAATTAACATTCGTTATAAACCTAATAACGAACAAGCTATTATATAGAGTTTTTTTAAATTGTCAAGTGCTAACGGAGGAATCCGCGTACAAGATGGCGTTCTGCGTGTGCCACAGCAGTAAAAGGGTAAGACACCCTAAGCGTCAATGAGAATCTTGACGTCAGTTAGTAACTGGCGTTGCGATAATATTTAGTTACATCATCGAATATAATAATTTTTCTGCGACTTGGTCACCATAATTCTTTTTTAGATCTCGTTTGATACCACTCCAGTCTGCCCAAATTGGATAGCGAGCAATAGTATTGTTTTTAATAATACAACGAAGTTTATCACGACTAACTGCGTGAAATTCGTTGTTATGCTGGGCTTCTGCCAAGACGGTATCCCAACCACGGTTAAAAACGGTGGCAAAATCATAATTCATTTTTAATGTTTCCTCCTAGGTTAAAAGAATATTAACAACGCTATTTACTTTAATTTGTCCAGAAAGGGTTGATAACTACAAATTTTTTTCTTATAATAATATACATAGTTTAACATTTTTTAATATTCTATATAAATAGATTAACTTTTTGTCTACATTCTGATTCGCGTTGGGATGTGGATTTTTTTATTCTTAGAGAAAAGGATGTAAAAACAATGGAAGCGAAAATGTGGAACGCTCAAGGTTGGGAAGCAATTGATAATAAAACCGATTCCCAGCTCGAAAGCGAATTTTCTAGTATGTTAAATGAAGCAGGATTTAATGTCCTGAATTATGTTGAACATACCTTTGAGCCATTTGGCTGGACAGC
>Ga0196901_1000015_pt1 | contig 77077 bp, 99 predicted proteins | sample CB_VirMetaG_FD_169099 | JGI IMG/M metagenome (GOLD analysis project Ga0196901, IMG submission 169099) | Freshwater to marine saline gradient viral communities from Chesapeake Bay - CB_1504_1 Viral MetaG (v3) (version 3) | ecosystem: Environmental > Aquatic > Marine > Coastal | place: USA... | reverse complement strand
TTATATACAATATCCTAAAACATCGGGGATTTTAGAGATCCTTCGTAATACCTTATATACTATATATATATAATATCTATTGGACCTTGACATGATGGGGAATATGTGATAGCAGCTCCAAGAGCTATACCTATTCTATCTATTGGATCACTATCTATAGATGTATGAAGAGAACCTAGAGCTATTTGACTACCGCTTCCTATAGAGGATTGATCTACTTCTAATACCCCCCAGTCACCTACATTAAATTCAAACAATCTACCCTTTGCACCTATAAGAAAACCTGTATCTTCATTCTCTATATCCCTGGCATGGGAATCTATCATAGTTTTAAGACTCTCACATATATCTAATCTAATAATCTTTTCTATATCTCCTTCTGGCGAAGGTAGATCGATATAATTAATAAGCTGTCCTATACCTATAGTACCTGCATAACCATATATCCATTCATCTTTTATAGATACCTTTGGTTTTATCATAGATACTATAGATGAATCATCTGATGCAGATCTGTCCCCACCCATATATATAGTATCGTTATCTACTATACCTACGATACATGTCACAGTTAATTATATCCTATCCCTGGCGATTTTACAAGCTCTTCGTAATACCTTTTATAAAAAAGCTCGGCGATTTTGAGAGCTCTTCGTAATGTCTTTTTATTTATTATAAGATCCCCGGCCCTCTTTTCAGAAGATAGAGAATATTCCAACCAGGATAAAGAAGAAAACAATCAGGAAAACAAACCCACCAAAGAATGCGGTTAGCGCATCGTTACCCCTGTTCACTCTAGCATCTCATCTATGGTAGAAAATGAAAACTCTTTGTCTACTTTCAGAGTTTCACATAAAGCGTTGTAGGCAGCAACAACATCTCTTTCACCGATATCTGTTAAGGTTGTAGAACCTGCAACAAAACTAACGGCACAAAAAATTCCAAGATCATTCTTAAGAAAAAAATCTTCCCACTCTGGTGTGCCAAAAAAATCATTGTATAGGTCTGATAAAATTTCACATTTAGAAAAGGGTGTCTTGTCCATCTACATCTCCTGAGAAAGGGTTTTCGGAATAATGAATAATTGAATCAGCAAGTGTTAAAGCATTTTTTCTCACTTGCCTCGTTGATAAGTTTACTACATGAAAGCCAAGATAGTCAATGTCAGAAAGACTATATCTACCGTCAGCAATAATGTCTAGTATCTTGTTTGCCTGTCTTTCCATCATGCTCCAATGCTATCATCTAGTGGGGGTATTGTCAAGAGTTAGTCCTCTACAACTTCCCCCAAATTTAATTCTTCTTCTACTTGGCAATCATGACAGTAAAGATATGCACCAGTATTCTGTACCCACTCTTCGCTATCCTTCTCACCTAAAGAAACACAGAGACTACCATCGTGATGTAGTTTGCATATCTCTGTAATATACCTAACGTCAGATAATTCAAGCATAGAGATACTTGTCTTGTGACCCATGTGTGCTGCCATGAATTCTTGTGTACCACCGATAGTTGCCATTAGACTTCTTCCTCCTCTTGTTCGTGAATGAAATCATCATGTTCAATGTATTCTAACTCATCTGCAATAACATTGCAAATATCGCATACCTCGCGTGTAACGGTGATACGATCTGTTGATACCCAATTCATGAGTTCACCATGCTCTGAATAATCAGTCATCTTTGCGATAGCCTCAAACCAATCTTGATCTACCTCTAGAACAATTCGATAGCCCTCGAATACTTTTTCCATGATATACCCTTTCGTTTGATGATGGGTCTAACCTATCATATCTGTGTACCGCTGTCAAGTGGGGCATGTTGGACTCGAACCAACGACGACCGAATTATGAGTTCGGGGCTCTAACCAGCTGAGCTAATGCCCCAATCCCTATACCTTCTCCACCATAGAAGGGGGGGTAGAGATATTGTTAGAGAACCTACCGTATGTCCGATCTAAGTCAATAACAATCTTAGTTCTATTAACCTTACGCACGGTAGCCAATGCACCAATAAGATACTTAGGATTAGCATTCACCAGGCGTACACGATCCCCAACCTGGAATTCCCATACCTTGGGAGCCATGTCCTTCTTACGCATCTGAATGGTGCGAATCATTCCATCTAGATACTCATCCATCTGCCCTGTCAAAACGGGAACAGAAAACTCATTATGAAAATCCATTACATCCCCTCTCCATCTGCTACTACTCCCACGATAGGAAGTTGAATAAAATCTATTAGGGCATCAGGGTTGGTGATAACGAATTCATCATATGCCTCACCATCATCGTATTCAGTAATTGTAACTAGATACTTAGACATTAAATCCTCCCCAATACACTATGTGCTCCAAGGTCATAGACGCAACGCTCTACTTCATTCCATGCAGACTCACCATAGAATAGTTTACTTATCTTCTTGCCCTTGTCTGGTGTGAAGATCATTTTATAAAAGTCTGGGAATGGGTCTCCCCTAAATACTTCTACGTCACCATTAAAATCATTACCACGCCAATGAGGTTCAATTCTTTCTGCATAGATAGAGTCCCAGTAATTAACAGACTTTACGCTAGGACGCTTGCTAGGACGATATTGCGAGGTGATACTCATCATACTCCTTTAGTGTGTGGATTACAAAGTCTACACCCTGAGCCTTGATTATGTCAAGGTATAAGTCAAATTCATTTTGATCTTCCAAGGTAAGGATATAGTCTTCCCCCCACCCCTCACCAATTACAGTCTTGTAAGCTTCATGATATACAGTCGCCCCATCAGTACACTCATAGATGTGTATCACTATGAAACTCCATTCCCTTGATATACCCTTCATGCCACCCTGCTTCGTGAGCATGATCTATCATCTTAGTAAACTCAGCAATCATTTCTTCTTTCTTCACAGTTCCATCCCGTTCTCATCTAGGTAGGTAAGGTCGTGGCGAGACAAGGGTGCTGACATGTCTTCTGACACCCAATCTTCAATGTATTCCATAACACTATCTATGTTAATATCCTCTTCCCCCATTAGTTCCTTCAAGGAATCAACAATGCTGGGCACATCATAGGTGATAGATCTAATTACATTTATCTTTTCAGGCAATTGGGTTTCCATTGTTATCCTTCCATTGTTCCTCGGCATAATCGAAATCAAACTCCAACTGATTCCATTTCACACTCACAGTCTCCGTCCTCCACATTCTCTCCGCATTCATCACAGGATTCCTCTGGCTCGTCAATAGTTATCTCCATTGCCTCTTCTGTCCAAGGCACGGAACAAATAATGTATCCCATTCTATTTACAAAATGATAACCACTTACTAGATAAGTACCTCCATCTGCTTCTACCCATGTCCAGATATTTTCATCTGGTTGGCTAATAACAAACTCAACCTCTTCGCCATATGTCTCAAACATCTCACCATTCCAAGAAGCCCCATCAGGGTCTATATGATTCTTGATAGGCTTGTATGTTTCATACCATTCATCTTCAGTCATGATGCCTCCTTGATTGGGTAAGTGCGATCATACCAGTCATCTAGCATATTTACAAGACCCCACAAGGGACTTTCTAAGTCATCCCAAATAAGATTAATTAACTCTAATCTTTGCAGGTTTAGTAAATCTTGATCTATGTTATCAAAAACAATTGTGCCCATCATGCCTCCAAAATTTCATCAAAGACGTTGTAAGCATCTGGGCCTGACTCAGTACCTACATTAAATAAACTTTCTACATTTGATTCTGCATAGTCGAATGCTTCATCACCATCTTCAGCATCAACAATTACATAGACATAGGATATCTTTTCAATTTCTACCTTGTATTTCATTATGCCTCCTTGAAATCATAGTAGTACCTTACACCAGCAACATCAGTAAAGTCAAGTGTGCCTCGCACACCATCTGACTTACGCTCTACCACACACAAGTACATGGCAAATCCAAGCACGGTATATTCAGACAACATCTGATCTTTAGTTAAACCATCATTCTCAAATGTAAGCATGTAGTGATCCTATCAGTCGTTGATGTTAAAGTCAATACTATCTGTAAAGAGATCGCATTCAAGTTCAGTATAACTATTGGTGGAAGCCTCAAAGTCAATGTGCCTCTCAATAACATCCATGTCAAATCCCAACGGTACAGTAACAGTACCAGAAAAAGAAACATTAATAGTCACACTAAGTTCTTTGGTAAGTTCAATATCAAGTGTTTCTGCAATGGCAATAAAAAGATCTTTGTCAAAGTCATCTATCTCAAATGCTTCTACAATAAGATCTTTAGCACTTTCAATGTATCCACTTTTCTCCATTAACTGACGGCGTAGAGAACCTACATCAAGTCTAAACCTTTCATTCTCTTTTGCTAGAACATTAAGATCATATTGCATCTGCTTGATCTGGTCTGGGGAATAGTTGGGGGTATATTGAGAGACAGTAGCCTCAATCGGGGTATCTAGATAAGACATAATTCTCCTTAGTTGTAGTTATAGCGCAATCCTATACACATATCTGTCAAATGTCAAGTGTTTACTACAAAAATATTGGCAAATTCCTGGGATTCATCTTAATGCATCTTAATAGAGTTATTATTTATGTTTATATAGAAAAATGTTTCCGGCCCCTTTGCCATGCAAATGTCAAGTCAGCTTTTATATTTACATGGTGGGGGTGAGCAGTTTAGGCACATGCTCAGGTGTACAAATTAGACGGTAGTCAATTCCTTGACAACAGAAAGCAAGCGATTCTTTTCTGCATTGGTAGCAGCATCGAATCCACTAGCAGCAGCAAGCACAGACTCTGCATTACCACCGCGAGGATTACGGTACCAGTCAAGGCGTTCGGTTAGTGAGTTGTAAGCACCCCACGCAGTTTTAGCAATACCAACATTTGTTGGGCCATTCCAAATATCAAACAGAGTATCAACTTTGTTTGTCCACTTAGTAGCAGAACCTTTTACATCTGCATCTGGCTCAGGGTATGCAGCCTTAACAATCTCAAAGAACTTGTTAGCGTCAATCTCACGCGCAAACAAGTCCTGCGCTTGCTTATCGAATTCGTCCATGTACTTATTAGCAAGACCAAGTGCCTCACGCGCAGCCATGATTTTACCCTCAACAGTTTGGGTGTGACGAATGCGGAATGATTGCTTTGCAGACTTACCACGCGCACCAACAGCCATGTTCAATGTATTCTGGCAGACAACGCGCACAGGTGTGATGCTTGCTTGAATAGCAAGTGATCCATCATGTGATGTGTGAACCAAAAGATATGAATTAACTTTATCGCTTACACCATTGGGGTCAATGATAGATTCGCGCTCAAGTGCGAGGGAACCAAAAACAACTTTTCCATCTTTGATAGAGCCAGCAGTTTCCCAACGCGCACCGTCAAGAATGTTATCGCCAAATGCAAACAATTCCTCATTCTGCAAAGTGCGGTAGCGTTCTCCCACAACACCTAGCACATCATTCTCACCATCGAAAGGATTAGTGCGAACGGTAGCAAAGTAGTTGGTGGTAGAACGACCTGGAAGCGCAATTTCTTCGCAACGCACATTCCAATTATCAAGATGTGCAGCCTTTAGCATTTCTGATGTGGTAACCTCTTCCTCAAGGACGGTTCCCAAACCGTGCCATGCAGGTTGGCGCAGGGAAGCAAAAGAAGCCATATCGCCGTATTGTTCTAACATGTGAGCCATGTGATTTCCTATCTATAGTGTGTTTATTTGATAGTCAAACTATATACTATGTGACTGACATTTGTCAATAGTTATTTATAAAAACTCCCAGATTTCTAGTGTGTCCTTAATCACATCATAAAAGCTTGACAAATCAGAGCTCGCGTGCCGGGATTTTCCCTACAAAAAGAGTCCCCCCAGGGAGCAAGGTGGGTGGGTATGCTCAACCTAGGGGGACAGCGATTCTGATGGGATTCGAACCCACGACCTCCACCGTGACAGGGTGGCGAGCACTCCGCTGCTCTACAGAACCAAGAGTGTGAAGGTATCTAGGCTTAACCCTTCACGATTAACTTGTAGCGAGACAAAACATTTTTTGTCATATCTCTATGATGTTGGTACACTAGACTACAAGTGGGGAAGCGAGTCGATGTAGAATTAACTACGGGTCGCATATCCCAAGCCACTATTGAATTGTGTGTTTGATTATATCAGATTACGAAACGGTAGTCCAACGACCATCTTCAAAACGTACCCGCATTGAACCAGTTACATTCTCTACAATTTCAGCAATGACACCCTTGTGTGCTGACTTCTGAGAAACGAACTCTGAACCGATTGTCAATGTACCCATTTTATTTCCTTTGTTTGATTTGATTTATTTGAGTTGAGCAGTTTGAGATCATGCTCAGGATTTCTAACCTAAGTTAGATTAACTAAATGCACCCACGCGACCAACCAACTTTTCAGCGGTTTGATTTGTACCACCCAAAAATTGACCACCCTTTGAGCGGTGTACTTTCTTTGCAACCTTCTTGCCAGCAAACTGACCGATTGTACGAACCCAGATTTCATTCTTGGGGGTACGGGATGTTAGATTCTTTGCCATGTTATTGCCTTTCGTTGTTGTTGTTATATGGATTACCTTACACTACTTCTATACAGTTGTCAAGTACTTTGCAAATTTATTTATAAACGCCTCCAGCCCCATTGCAAACTTGGGGGTATGATTGAGAAAGTCTGTATTAACAGTATTCCAATCTGCCTGATAGAGAGAAACTGCTTGAGATTCCCAATCAACAATGGGAACAGAATGCTCATTATCTCCAAACGAAGTAGAGATTCCCCAGCCTGTTTCTTCTTTCCATTCATCACCAATGATTTGTGAGATACAAATTCTTGTGGCATATGAACTGTCAGTCCAACGTGGTCGAGCTTTAGCAATTGCTTCTGCCAGAGTATTCATCATACCCTCGCCAGCCCAATGTCCATACAGAAAGATAATAGATCCATCTTCCTGACGAAAACCAAAGTTTGCACGATCACCCATTTTTATAACCCTTCGTTGTTGTTAGTAGTACCCTATCATAGTTGGGGCATAGAGTCAAGTCATTTGCCCTACCGTTATGAAATTGTTATGTGCGACTTTTGGAGGCACTTGGATGCGATTGTTGGAGCCTCACCAAGAGGCTTGATAGAAAAAATCATAGTCATCAGAGGTATTGGCAAGAACATAGTCAATCATTTCGACTGTTGTCTTTAGGTCGTCCATATACCATTCATCTACTTCATTAGATCCAAAGAAGAATCCTGCGGTAGGTGGAAGAATCTCGCCAGCCATGGCAGGTTTCTTGAGAGCAGACTTGCAGAGATCGCGCAACTCCGACAATTTCTCGCGGGGTACATAGATTTCTTGACACTCATCTACACCATTAGCCAACCCATCAACAAACCAACCATGAATGGCATTAGCCTTGCGCCAATATCCAACCTGAATTGCCACATTTGCTGATCCTGAAAAAGTATACTTGTTAATATCTAGCGGTAGACCACTTTGCTCCATGATATTGGAAAACTCTGGATTAGGCGTTTCGCTAAAGTTACCCTCTTCATCCCTACTGTAGTTGTTAGCAGAGATATACTTTCTTGCGTATAGATACTGATCTAGTCCCATTTGTAACCACCCTTACTTGTTGTTGTTATGGATTTATCCTACCACAGGGGTCTGACATTTGTCAAGGGTTTTACTCAACTATTAAAAGAAATTTTTGGGTGGGAATGTAATTAGTTTGAAACACATCTCCACTTTCATCTACTAGCTTCATTATGTCTTCATCTATAGACAATATCTTATATACATCATCTTCCCCAAAAAGAATTTGATCGCCTTCTTCTAATGACTCTATTTCCATCTCTTCTGTAATCATGTGGTTACCTTAGCATAGAGGACTGACACTTGTCAAATTCATGCAGATTTCTGCCATATTCTTAATTGATTCTTAAAAGGTTGACAAAGCTAATAAAACGTGCCGGGCCGCTAAAACCCTTTAGTACCAACAGTTTTTGACTCACCAATACTTGAACGCAAAAAATATCGCAAGCCCAATCAAAACAATTCCTGCAAAAAAATTAAAAAGTTTTATCATTTATTTGTTTTCCCATCTGATCAGATATTTCATTATGCAAATTTATTATTGTTGTTATGTCAAAATCACCATGCGGTGCGTTATGACTCTGCAAAATTTCTAGCAATGACTCCCACGCAATTTTTGGAAGGGTGACCGAAATTTCAGAATTACGACTAGCATAAACTTTTGAAAGTTCATCACTAAATATTTTTGGGTCAATAATTATTTCACTCACTCTGCACTACCTCTCTTTACAATCCAGATCAATGCCTGCGCGGTGCGCGGTGTTAGTCCAAACTCTTTTGCAACTTTGCGAACGGAATCAACTAGCGTGTTGTATTGTGTTTTATTTACACCTTTGCTAGCGTCAAGTCCTGCGGCACGAATCATCCAAACGTCAATCACTACCGCGTCAGAGTCGCCAGCGATAGCGCGAGCGAATGCATTAGTCTTCTGACCATTAAGTGCTTCGAATCCCATTGTCAAACTATTGTTAGCCATATTGAGATTATTAGACAAACCCTTGACGGGCTTACCGTGTGCGAATGCAAACGCCTTGGCAACATTGCTAGCCCAACGTTCGCGGGGAGAGAATGCAGACACAACACTAGCACCCACTTCCAAACTCACGCCCATGATCTCAGCAACATCTTCCGCAACTTCTTGTGCCTCAAAGTACCAGACACTAGCCTGCTCAACTTGGGCGAGGGTAGCCTGCAATATGCATTGGTAGTAGGAGTGTTCCGAAACTTCGGCAAGGGCAATGGGGCTATCTGCTAATTTATTCATGGTGTTATCCTAACATGGGGGTCTGACATTTAGTCGGTGAAGGGTGCGGGGGTAGCCATACGATTAGCAAGCTTTGGCTTATTTACAGGATCGCGTAGTAGCATAGAAACAAATTGATCGAATTCATCTTGGTCAAGTTCTAATATCATGAGATTAACCTATCTTATTATTCAGAGAAAGTCAAGGACTTGTGCTTATTTTTTCTAGTATATTTTTTCTTATTGCGATGACTCTGGGCAGCGTTAGATCTACGCAATTCTTGCCAGAATCTAATTTCTTCGCTAGTCTTTTTTCGTGTCTTGATCATGATGTCATTTTATCTTATTTTATATAAAAAGTCAAGGGTTTTTCGGTGTGATCTTAAACACATCTTAAAGACTTGACAAGTGGAAGAAAATGGGCCGGGCCCCAAAAAACCCTTTATTACCAACAGTTTTTCAGGTATGCAACTTTTTAATTGCAGACTGCAAATACTCCTTTGTTCCCAACGTGTTTTCTTGCATCAAACAATTCATTGCAATTTTTAGATCTAGCGCAACGTCAAACTCTTTTTGTGTCAAATCTTTATTAGATAACATCTGGCAATTCCTCTCCACACTTTGAGCAATAAACATTTTCATTTTCCCAATACGCAGGACGGTTGCAATGTTCGAAGCTGATATTTTTTTCTTCTGTTAGCGCCCAATTTGTTTTCATGCTAATCCATTTCTATTAGTTTGATTTGTCGTTGCACCATTTCTAGGTTTGCGATTAGCATTGTTTCATTACAATACACACACAGTTCCTCCCACATTTCAGATTGAGGATTTTCATTTGATTCGCAATGTTCACAGATAAAGTTTGTCACTCTGCACCTCCAAAAAATAAATTGGTCATGTTGTAATTGTCTAAGCGGTATCCTTTGTGTTCCATTGGATACACGTTGCAACCTTCAGACATGTCGTTGATCATTTCATCGCCAACAATATCGGCGGCAACTAGATACACCTCATCATTCAATGGAATGAGTGTTGATGTTCCTTGATGATAAATAAATAATTGTTTCATTAGTTCTCCTGGGTATCTAGTGCATGGTCAATGGTGTCTGTTATGTGATCAAGGTATGCGAACTTTCCGCTATCGCGTGCATCTGTCAATATCATGATGACGGTATCCCAATCTGCGCGGGGCATAGAAACTTTTGTCATTAGAATGGAACCTCCGCATATGTTATGAATTGTGAACCGTTCCAAAGTTGTACGGTTCCTTCCTTGTCGTTATAGAATGGCTTTCCAACATAGTCGAAAGCGTTATCTTCTAGCATGTAGTAGATATCTCGCCAAGCCTTATTGAGTTCCGACATTTGATTTCCTTTCTTTATGGGGATCACATTACCATGGGGGTATGACATTAGACTGCCACCGTTTCCACTTTGGTTATGTGTGAACCCGCATTAGTTATGCCTTTTATAGTTCCCGTGAACTTTGCATAGAACATGGTTAGGTCTAAGTCTTCCACTTCGCTAGTGCTTTCCACACCGCAATAAACGTGGGTGATGATTGCTTGATGATTCATAGTTTTACCTTTCGTTAGATTTTGATCTTAGCATGGGGGACTGACATTAGCATTGACGCTTCCATGCATTCCAAACACCAATTTCGCAATCAACGCAACGACTAACGCCGTCTACATTTCCAATGAGGTGAGAGTTTGCATTTGCTTGCTTTACACTTTCAGGGAGAGCCTGCAAGCGAGAGATTTCACGGGCAGCAATTAAGTGATACTCGTTAAGGTAGTCAGCGGTATCCTTAGGGAGATTCTGAAGATTGTACATTTTGTTTCCTTTCGATTGAATAAGTAAAGACTATCACAGGGGTCTGACATTTAGTGCTTAGTGCAATTGAAATGCCCGTGAGTGCATTCCCAATTTTCTAGCAGACTGTCAATGTCACCGTGTGGACACATTTCTGGCTCATGTCGGTTATAGCAACCTGAGCAGGTAGGCATAGGGGAATTGTCATTTGTGTGTAGGAATGTTTTCATTTTATTTCTCTTTTCTATGTTTCTAAGTTTAGTTTATCATGGGGGTCTGACATTACACTAGGGAGAGTAATTTGCCAGATTCACCAATGGTTTCCACATTGGCTACGCGCTCAAAGAACGCGGGGTGTACGGTAGGGTCACCTGCGGTTTCGACACGCACGGTAGAGCCATTGGTAAGGGTAACTAGGTAAATAAACATTTTTTATCCTTTCGATCTAGTAACTAGATCCTATCACGAGGGTCTGACATTTGACCTATCGAATATCCTATATGTCCGTTTTTGTTTTATAACAGAATGATAACGAAGTTATCCACAAGTTATGCACAAAAAAGCTTGTCAAATCGACACGCCGTGTTAAAGATGAACATTAGGTTAATAGGTTTCCACAGGTTTTCCACAGGTTCTTAAGGGTTATCTTAAGGTTATCCACAAGTTATCCACAGGGGGCCGGGATTTTTCTCAAATGTCAAGTCTAAAAATCCCTTTAGTACCAACGGTTTTACAAGACACTAGCCGCCCAAGCACATACAGAAAGAACGAAAACAATTAACAAGAAAGCAGGCACCAAAACTCCTTTATTACCAACGTATTTTAGCTATATCAAAAACCCTTATATACCAACGCTTTTCATGCGCGGTATTTATCTAAAAACTTTTCTATCTTTTCATTAGGTACATATGGATAGACGGCTGTCTCTGCAACGCTATCACTACCATCATGGTATGTAGCGAATTCGGGAATTGGAATTACTTGCCAATCTTTATTTTTGAAGAATGCAATTTCACTAGATCCCTCTCCACAATATGCACCCTCTCCTGTAGAGATAGATAGAGTATCTGCCATCATGTGATTGATCTTTATTTTTTTATTATTTATCATTAGTCCTCCAAGTATTGAGCGGTAGCTGAAACAAAATCAATTGCATTAGGTTTGCGATCAAAAGCAAAAGTAAATGCATCTAATTCATTATCTAAATAGTTATACACGTTAGCGGTATGTGATCCATTCCAAACAATTTGCAATGTTGGTGTGTTGATTTGCATTACTTTACCTCCCATGTGTAAGGATATTCGCCATTAGGCAATACATCGAATGAGCAACCTGCATCTAGTGCATCAGAATAGTTATTGTCTGCTTGGAATGTAGCGCATTGATCTAATGCTTCGAACCTACCCGCAAGCGCGAGGGTAGATAGAATGAATGCAATAAATGCAACAGAGACAACACGGTTACCACGCTTAGTCAATTTCATTTGCATCTTCTTTCATCTCTTGGGCTAGTCTAATGACATAGCCAACAATTACACCTGCCAGAATAAATATCGCGGCATCTAACATTATGCCACCTGCATTTCGCATATAGCCCAACCTGTGCGTGAGCAAGATTCCAAGGTACCGCTAACGATTGCCATTTGTGTAGCCTCGTTATGGCACTCATAGGCAAACTCATGTACTAAACCTGTCTTTACATGTACTGTCTTTATTAGTAGTGATTGCATTTTGTTTCCTTTGTTTGTTTGATTAAGTTTATATTAACATGGGGGTCTGACATTTGTTAGATGAATGGATCTGTCAAACGGTGATGATTTTCTTTGATCTTGTAGTGGATCATGGCGGGAATTGCACCACGGTAGCCGTTCATCTCTGGCTGATATGTTCCAATTAAGTAAGTCATTTTATTTCCTTTATTAGTTAGTTTGTGGGGGGTGAGAGGAACGATTATTTGCTAGGCTCACCTTTCGGATTATTTGCTAGGCTCACGCTCTACTCTCTATTTATTTATAGTCCTAGACTACACTAGGGGTCTGACATTTGATACCCTATTTGAGGGTAGTTAGATAGCAGTTAGATAACGGTTATCGTTACATCTTCCCAAACATCTTGGGCACAAGTAGAGCAACGCTCACACATTGGAATGATATCTACACTACCGTTAGGGTATACGCGAGAGACATTCTCAATCGCATTATGGCGAGTAGCAGAGGAGAGGCATAGGAAGCCATTGCACTTGATTTTTGTTATTACGTTCATTTTATTACTTTCTTTAGTATCTTTATCTTTATATGTTTAGTATAACATTGGGGTCTGACATTTGGGAAGTTGAATATCCGTTATGTCCGAATTGTCTTTGTGTGAGTTAGATCACTTATTGAGATCTTCATTGCACTTGAAACAAACTCTGCTAGCACTAGTAACGTGACCGTTACCGTCTATGCAAGTGTTCAATGGTGCTAGGACTTGACCTTCTCTTTGGAAACTGTTTAACATTTTATTTCTTCTTTCTTTTGTTTATTTAACTTTATGTATACATACTAACACAGGGGTCTGACATTGACCGATAATAGGACGGTATAGGCAACGGTATCCGAAGATATGGATATCTATAACAACGGATATAGTCGCATACATGGCTAAAATAAAATTCTTTAGTCGACTTTTGATCAATTTTCTACGGATTTCTCCTAGTGTGCTCACTAATCCGTTATGTCCGTTTTGTCAGATTTGCGTATCGTACACATCTAAAAAATATTAAACTTTAGTCAATTTTGAAAATACAAAATTTTTAAACTTTTACACATATAGAAAACATATTAATGAGACATATACTACGCATTAACCCAGGTAATGTGCTATATAGGTTGCATAATATTTTTAAACTTTAGAGTATAATGACATTATGTATTATCCAGAAAGAATAAAAATCTGCGGGGAATGCATAGAGAACCTTAATGGCTTTTGCCTTAAGAACGATCAAGAGATAGACGATTATATAACACTACGACTAGCAACATGCCCATTGTACAAATGGTAAAAAATTTGTTATAATTGTTTTATGTCAGTAAATGGACCATCGTGGAAGCTAAGGCGTAGAGCAGTATTTGGATCTTTGTTATTTTCAATGTTCCTTATTCTCTATGTTGCTATAAAATGGGACTCAACATCCTTGGCCGAAACACTTGTACTAGGAGCATTTGCTCTTATGGGTACAGTAGTTGGAGCATACATTGGTGGAGCAGTATATGAAGATGTAAGATTACCTAAGGAAGAGGAATAATATGTTTACAAAGAAATTTTGGATTGAATCAACAGAAAGAGCACTTAAAACATTTGCACAATTTATTTTAGTTTTAGGAACTGCAGGCAGTTTTAATATATTTAATGTAGATTGGGCAACCAATCTTGGTCTTGCTCTTGGAGGAGCACTACTTTCTTATGCAACAAGCATTGTTTCTGCTGGTGTAGGAACAAAGGGAACACCATCTCTGGTGGAATAATAAATGCTATAATAGTATAAGATACACTAGGAGAAAAAAATGTAATGACCTCAAAACTTAATACTATCAAAGGGATGTTCCGTAATCATTTGCGTGAGCGTCCTTTTGACTTTTATATAGCTTTTGTATTATTTTTGTTGGGGGTATATGGAATCGTAGATGACGGTTGGCCCGAATCCTTTATCATAGAAGATTACTCTTGGATAGTAACTATTCTTAGTGTCTATCTGATGATTCCATCGGGCGTTATTATGTTATCGTTAACATGTAATAGGAAGAAAAGACCTATATTTGCACTAATGAGTGAAATGTATGGATGGTTCTTTATTGCTGCAGCAGCAACTGCAACAGCATTATCTTATGTTGGAGCACTAGTAGTAAGTTACCCAGAGAATGTGTTCTCCTGGCTCATATGGTTTACCATCTGGATTGGTATGGCTGTTGCCTCTGCAGTAAGGGCGTTTGACCTTTATGCTTTTTATAGGAGCATTACAAAGTAATGGATGGAGCAATACTCATTGCCATCATCGGAATTCTAGCTGCCCCACTTGCAGCTTTAATTACCTGGCTTACCAATAGAAAAAAGCATGTAGCTGAAATTTATGAATCTATTAGTGAGTCCTCACAAAATGCAGTAGAAACAATGCAGCTAACAATGAATGAACTACGCATTGAGCTAGTAGATACCAAAGGTAAGATAGATGAACTCATCAATGAAAACAAACTACTAAGAGAAGACCTACTTACTCTTAAAGGTCAAAATCAACAATTACTTTTTGAGAATAAAGCCCTTGAGCGTAAGATTGAAGACCTTTCTCAACAGATTCGTGATATGAAGTAGCATCATACGTTTGTGAATTATGCTGTCCTCTTTCTTTTGTTCTAACAGCGTGACAATTAGCACAGACAACTTCACATTTTGATATTTCTGTTTTAATAGTACCCCAGCAATAATCAGAGCGTATAAGATTGGAAACACTACCTTTTTTGTCATCTCCTATGTGATCAAATTGTAAAGCATATGGACTTTTATTATACCCACAATCTTTACAGCCTATAGAAGTTTTAATCATTCCTGCCAATCTCCATTTAGCTGCTCGCTTTTTTGCACGTTTAGACTGCATATGCTTCCTTAGAAGCAACTGTGCAGATGTTCGTGCGAACTGAAGAACGTATATACATGTTTGTATTGTTTTCTTCTATTTTCGCCGCACGGAAAAGCATCAATTAAATCCTAAACTCATTCCAGGCTCTTGTCGTATGAGGGTAGAGTTGATGAAGGCTTGTGTTGACTGCCTTAGCATATTCCCTAATTTCATATTGAGCATCTTGCTTGTCTCGTAGACTTACAAAGTGTAGGAGAGCATTGAGGCTAGCAGTCCATCTCCAACGTACATACATTGCGTATGCGGGGAGAAGGAGTCGTGCTTGTTCTGGGGCTACCCCATCTTTGAGTGCTTCTTCATAATCTCTGATTCCACGCTCTACAGAGGCTCGTAATCTTTGGAGACACTTTGCCCCAACTTCACTATTTACGGACTCCCCTGACCCCTGCTTGCGGTTCTCTGGGGCACTGCGCCACTCAAAGACAGTAGGGATGTAGAATTGCTCTTTCTCAGTAACATACCTTCTAGAAGATTCATTCCAACCAAGTTGATCATCCAGGTGGGATGATGAAACTGCATGTTTATACCATTGTCTAGCTACCATGAGAGGAGCATAGATTTCAAAGGTAGAAACACAATGTCTTAAAGTAGAATCATGCTTATCTTTTACCAGGAAGTTAATGAGATTAATATCTTTATCGCCAAGAGAAGAAACTTCTTTATCAAAAGAAACTCTTGCAGCATTTACTACATCTAAATCAGAACCCATATTATTTATTAACTTTATATAACCATGATCCAAAACAGAAATCAACTTAAACCCTTTCGTTTATCCCCTGCGGGGATCAGTTACCAGTAAGATAGAGATCACTTATTCTCTTCTCTTAAAGACTATAAAGAAAAGTGTACAGCATAAAAAATACTTGTCAAGTCGTACCATCAAATATCTTAAATATCGTTATAGAGTCGTTATCATTGTATATTGGTTTATTTAAATCATGATATAATCAAGTTATTAAATTAGGAGATTACCGTTGAATGACACCTGGAAAATATAACATAATATGCCCTCAAGGGGCAACCTTTTCTAAGACACTTACTTGGAAAATTGATGATGTTCCAGTTAACTTAACAGGGTATACCGCAAGGATGCAGGCAAAAGATAAACATAAATCAACTTGCGCTCCAATACTTAACATTACTACGGAAAATGGTGGTATAACCTTAGGTGGATCAGAGGGGACCATAGACATTCTAATAAGTGCTGAAGAAACATCAAGCTTTTATGCAAAAGAATATGTCTATGACCTTGAGTTAGTTACTGATGACACAGTTTACAGAGTTATTGAAGGCAAGTTTATAGTTACCCCAGAGGTGACAACATAATGGCTAATGTAACAGTAGAGATTGTTGGCAGTAGCTCCACCGTACAGCTTGGAACTTCAGGACCGCAAGGTGCTTCAGGAGTTACTCAAGTCTTGGCATATGTATTTACACAAGCATCTGCATCTGCCAGATGGAACATAACTCATGGTTTGAGTTTTATTCCAAATATTACCGTAGTTGATTCAGCTGGATCAGTAGTTGAAGGAGATTATTCCTACCCCGATGAAAATACAGTCATAGCGACATTCTCAGGGGCATTTGCTGGAAAGGCATATTTATCATGAAAAGGAGAAGGATAAAAAATGGCTAGAAAATTTTTAACACCAATTGATTTGAATAAGCTTGAGATACAAAATGCAGCTATTCAAAATCTTGCTACGCCACCAAGCACACCAGCCACTGGTCAAGTTTACTATGACACAGTTGATTCAAAAATCAAGGTTTGGACTGGTTCAGCGTGGGCAAACGTAGGAGGTTCTCAAGAAGAAATTGAGGACTACATAGACAATCTACTCGCAGCAGGAAATGGAGTAAGTCTTACATATGATGATGAGAACAATATTCTTACCATCGTAAACACAGGAGTACTTAGTGTAACTGGCACAACAGATGAAGTTGACGTTGATACGTCTACTGGAGATATCACCATCAGTCTTCCAGCAACAATCAATGCAAATACAACTGGAAATGCTGCTACAGCAACAACTGCTAGCGGTGTGGTTGCAAACTCAGTAGCACTAGGAACAGATACTACTGGAAATTATGTAGCTACCGTTGCAGGGTCATCCAACGTTACTGTTACAGGTTCTGGATCAGAATCAGCGGCAGTCTCAGTAGATCTTCCAGCATCTATTTCTGTAGATGTAACTGGTGATTTAACAGGTAATGCAGATACAGCAACTGCACTACAAACAGCAAGAACTATTAGCATTACAGGTGATGCGACAGCATCAGCATCTTTTGATGGAACTTCAGACATCAGTCTAGCTTTAACAATTGATTCTAATTCTGCAGTTTCTTCTCTTACTGGCACAGCAAATGAGGTAGAGGTTTCAGCCTCTGTCGGAGCAGTAACAATTGGACTTCCAGACGATGTTGTTATTGGTAATAACTTAACGGTTAACAATGACCTTGTTGTTACTGGAGATCTTACTATAAATGGTACTACTACAACATTAAACACAACAGAGCTCCTCGTTGAAGACAATATTGTTACCTTAAACTCTGGTGTAACTGGAACCCCAGCTGCAAATGCTGGAGTTGAGGTTGAAAGAGGAACTTCTGCAAATGTAGCAATTAGATGGAACGAAACATCTGATAAGTGGCAGTACACAGAAGACGGAACATCTTATCTAACAGTTGGAAGCGCAGAAGATATCAGTGCTCTTGATTCAAGGGTAACTACAAATGAAGGAGACATCTCAACACTTCAGTCAGATGTATCCACAAATTCATCAGATATAAGTGGACTAGATTCAAGACTAACCACTGCTGAGGGCGATATTTCAACAAATACAGGAAATATCTCAACAAATGCATCTGACATTTCAGCTCTTGATTCAAGAGTCACAACCAACGAGGGGGATACTTCTACAAATGCCTCCAATATCTCAGGTCTTGACTCAAGATTGACAACTGTTGAAGGAGATGTATCAACAAATGCATCAGACATATCATCCATTCAAGCAGAGCTTGTTGGTGTTACTCATAAGGTATCAGCCAGTGTAGGAAATGGATCTAATCTATCATTTGCACTTTCTCATAACCTAAATACTCTAGACGTTGTTGTAAGCGTTCATGATAATGCAACAAAGGAAACAGTAGAGTGTGACGTTGTTAGAACAGATGCTGATACAGTAACCGTATCATTTGCTTCTGCACCAAGTGCAAATGCATATCGTGTAGTTATTGTAGGATAATTTGATTAGGAGGAGGTAGGGTAAAACAATCCTACCTTCTCCAAAATCAAGAAAGGGATTATAAAAAACATGGCTAAAAGATTTTTAACAACAATTCAGGCAATTGCAGCAACGTTTACTGGAAATGTAACGGCTGCAAACCCCACATTGCCACAGCACCTTGCGACCAAGGAGTATGTTGATGGTCTTTCATCAGCAACTATTGTTGAAAATGGTTCAGAATATCCAAGCTCTGCATCAAACGGACAACTTTTTTATAATACAAGCAACGGAAAAACAGCAATTTATTTTAATTCAATTTGGAAAGAGTTTTCATATTTTTCAGATGTTCCCACACTTGATGGGGGATCATATAACACAACGGTATTTGACAATTCTATAGATGGAGGTTCTCCATCAGAAACAGTATTTGTTGGTAATTATGATGGAGGGTCTTATTAATAGTTTATGATATAATTTAAAAGGAGATAATAGATGGCAACTTTAATTCAAATAAGAAGAGGAACCTCTTCACAGTGGTCTTCAGCAAATCCAGTGCTTGCATCAGGAGAACTTGCTATATCAACAGATTTAGAAAAAATAAAGATTGGAGATGGTTCTTCAACTTGGTCAAATCTTTTATATATTAATTTAACTCCAGCTGAAATTCAAAGTGCTATTGACTCTTCAGTTTCATCAGTTCTTGATGGAGCTCCAGCACTATTAGACACATTAAACGAGTTGGCAGCAGCTTTAGGTGATGACGAAAATTTTGCATCAACAATTACAAATTCTTTGGCAGATAAACTTGATGTATCAACTGCCTCCTCAACTTACTTGACTCAGGCTAATGCTGCATCTAGTTATGATGCTATTGGTTTAGCCTCAGCAGCCCAAACAGCAGCAGAATCCTACGCTGATGGACTTGCCTCTAATTATGACCCAGCGGGATCATCTGCAACAGCGCAGTCAAATGCAGAAAGTTATTCTGATTCATCTTTATCTACCCACAACGCTGATACTACAAATGTACATGGGATCGCAGACACTTCTGCTCTTGCTACTAAAACCTATGCAGATAATGCTGCTACTACCGCAGCAGCAAACTTAATAGACTCTGCTCCATTAACACTTGATACCCTTAATGAATTAGCGGCGGCACTTGGAGACGATCCAAATTTTGCTACTACAGTTACTAACAGCATTGCAACTAAAGCAAATGATGCAGATCTTACAAGTCATGAATCAGCAACTACAAATGTTCACGGTATTTCTGATACATCTTTACTTGCTACTATTTCATACGTTGATTCAGCTGAGTCTGATGCAGTGACATCTGCCAACTCTTATTCTGACGGTCTTTCCCCTAATTACGACCCATCTGGCAGTTCGGCAACAGCAGAGGGCAATGCTAACTCTTACACAGATACAGAAATTTCTACACACAATTCTGATACTACATCAGTTCACGGAATAGCAGATACATCTCTTCTTGCTACGATTTCTTATGTAGACACCGCTGAGTCAGATGCAGTATCTTCTTCTAATTCCTATGCAGATAGCCTTGCATCTAATTATGATGCAGCGGGTACAGCATCTAGTGAAGTTTCTACTCATAATCTAGACACGACCAGTGTTCATGGAATTTCAGATACCTCTCTACTTGCCACTACATCATATGTAGATACTGCCGAATCAGATGCAGTATCTACTGCTAATACTTATTCTGACAGCCTTGCAAGCAACTACGATTCTTCTGGCTCTGCCTCAGCAGTCGCTTCTGATTTAACAGATCACGAAAACGCTACAACAAGTGTTCATGGAATAGCAAACACGGCAGATCTTGCGACTAAAACTTATGCAGATTCCGCTGCTGACTCTGCAGAGAGTGCAGCTAACTCTTATTCCGATGGCCTTGCTGTGAATTACGATCCAGCAGGTTCTGCAGCAACAGCAGAATCTAATTCAAATTCATATACTGATACTGCAGTTAGTAATTTAGTAGATTCATCACCAGAAGCACTAAATACTCTTAATGAGCTTGCTGCAGCTCTAGGAGATGATGCTAACTTTGCTACTACTGTTGCCTCTCAGATTGGAGCCAAGGCTGACACAACAACGCTAAACTCACATACATCAGCAACTACATCAGTTCACGGAATTACCAATACAGCAAATTTGATCTACACAAGTGATTCTCGTCTTTCAGACAATCGAACACCCACAGATAATTCCGTTACTTCAGCAAAAATTGTTGACGGTACAATAGTTAATGCTGACATTAACGCTACTGCAGCAATTGACCCATCAAAAATATCTGGTACCGCTGTTATAGATAGCGATAGTAGGTTGACTAACTCCAGAACACCAACCTCACATAAAAGTTCACACGCTACTGGTGGTTCAGATGTATTGACCCCTAGTGATATTGGTGCTGCCCCTGATACTGGTATTTCACCGTCAGCAATTACAGGAACTGCTGTTGTTACTGCAGATTCCCGTTTGTCAGATTCTCGTACCCCCACTGCTCACGCAGCGTCTCACGCATCTGGTCAGGCTGATGCACTTACTTTATCTCAATCACAAATTACTGACTTAACCACTGACTTGTCTACAAAAGCCCCACTTGCCTCTCCCACACTTACAGGAACTCCAGCCGCTCCAACAGCTGCACTAGGAACTAATACAATACAAATTGCCACTACAGCTTTTGTGAAGGCTGAAACCGCTGCTCTAGTTGATTCTGCTCCAGGAACCCTAGATACACTTAATGAACTTGCTGCAGCATTGGGTGATGATCCAAACTTTGCAACTACCATATCTACATCACTAGGGCAAAAGGCTCCACTAGAAAGCCCAACACTTACTGGTACTCCTACTGCCCCCACTGCTTCAGCAGCAACTAATACTACTCAAATTGCAACAACTGCTTATGTAAAGTCTCAGGGGTATTCGACTACTACAGGAACAGTAACTTCAGTAAATGCATCAGTACCAACAGGTCTTTCTATATCTGGTGGCCCAATAACTTCATCTGGAACTCTTGCAATCACCCTTGCTGGTGGATATGAGATCCCTACCACTGCCAACCTTGCTGCCAAGGCATCACTTGCATCTCCAACATTTACTGGAACACCAACTGCTCCTACAGCATCAGCAGGAACAAATTCAACACAAATCGCAACAACTGCTTATGTTGATGTAGCAACTTCGGCGGTACAGCCAACAATTCACCCCATGTTTATCCTAGGTGGTGTATAATAGAATTATGCCTGAATCATATAAAAGACTAGGTGCAATTGCTCCTGCTGATGATAAAGAAAAACTTCTTTACGTCGCCCCCGCAGATACACAATCTTTAGTTTCAAATATCACGGTAACAAATAGATCATCTTCATCTGCAACCTTTGATATCAATGTTTATGAGAGTGGAGTTACACAGCAAAGTGATTTGGACGATGTTGAGATCTTATCTCCTACTTTTGTTATTGTTTCTGGTGAAACCGCTGCCGCATACTCAACCGATGGAACTACTTGGACCGCTAGCACGATGCCATCAAATTCTGACTGGCATGTTTCCTATGGTAATGGAATATTTTCTGCCATTGCAGAGCAAAGTACGTCAGCAGCGTCATCTACAGATGGAATAGCATGGACACCTAGAACAATGTCTAGTTCTAGTTGGTGGATCGATATAACCTACGGTGATGGAAAGTTTGTTGCTGTTGCTACTGGATATTCTATTCCAGATGCAGCATATTCAACAGATGGAATAACTTGGACATCTACATCAATTGCTGCGGGTAGTAAGTATTGGGGATCTGTTACATATGGAGGTGGAGTCTTCGTAGTTATTCCTAGATATTATAATGATGGAGGTTATAGTTTTAATGACTCTGCCTATTCTACAAATGGAATATCTTGGACCCTATCTAGTCTTCCAAGCATGAACCCTTGGTCCTCTATAAGTTATGGAGGTGGAGTATTTGTTGCTATTGCAGGTTCTGGGGGATATGGCTGGTCTGACAACGCCGCAGCAAGTTCCACAAATGGAATATCGTGGACGGCTAGATTATTGCCATCAAGTCAGTCTTGGGAAGATGTCACTTATGGTAATAACACCTTTGTTGCTGTAGCAGGATACATATCCGCCGCCGCCGCATACTCAACCAATGGAACTACTTGGACTGCTAGCACCCTTCCATCAACTAATTTTTGGAAATCGATCACATATGGTAACGGTATTTTTGTTGCTTCTTCCATAACTTCGTTTACATCAGCATCCTCAACAGACGGTATAACGTGGACTGCTAGAACAATGCCTTCAAGTGAGGTTTGGGTAGATTCTGCCTATGGAGAAGATATTCAACCATACTCTTCCCCTTCCCTTAACAACCTATACAAATCTTCCCTAATTTCACAAAATGAAACACAAATTCTTGAACCAGGAATTGTTCTTTCTGCATCTGCCTCCATTGTGGCAAAGGATAATAGCGGGGGCAATATAACATTTTCTACCTACGGAGTTGAACTATCATGACAGAATATAAGATATTAGGACAGAGTGCTAATGATGGAAATGAAGAGAATCTTTATTCTGTACCCTCTGGTTCTGCCACGGTAGTCAGGGCAATCAATGTAACCAACACATCTTCAACAGCAGACACATTTGATATTGCTATTAATGATAGTGCTTTTGTTCCTGTTGCTACTCCTACATATGTTGTCCTTGCGCGTAACAGCACACAGTACTCTTTTTCCACCGATAACATAGTGTGGACGACAAAAACCTTGCCTTTGAGTAACTATTGGTACGCCTCCACTTATGGCAACGACACCTTTGTTGCTGTGGCATACGGCTCCCAAGTATCCACCACCTCCACCGATGGCATTACATGGATACAAGGGCAGATGCCAGTGAGTGCAATTTGGCGCAGCATCACCCATGGCAATGGCATATTTGTTTCTGCGGCATACAACTCCCAATACTCCGCCACCACCACCGATGGCATTACATGGACACAAGGGACAATGCCAATAAGTCGTCCGTGGGAAGCCGTCACTTATGGTAATGGCACGTTTGTTGCTGTGTCCGTGACGTACGGCACCGTCGCATCTTCCACTGATGGTGTTACATGGACAGGAAGTTCAACGCCACAGTCACGGAATTGGACGACTGTCGCCTATGGCAATGGCACGTTTGTTACTGTGGCAAAAAACTCCCAAGCAGCGGCCACCTCCACCGATGGCATTACATGGACAATGGCAACCTATCCCGTTAATGCCGGAACGGTACGCATGACTTTTGGCAATGGCACCTTTGTTGCCATGTCATATAACGCTTACACAACAGCCCAAACCTCCACTGATGGTGTAACGTGGATACAAAGAACACTTCCTCCTGGTGGTAGTTGGAATGCCGTCACTTATGGCAATGGCATGTTTGTTGCTGTGGGATATAACACCCAATACTACGCCTCCTCCACCGATGCCATTACATGGACACAAGGGACAATTTCTATGAGTAATAAGTGGACTACCGTCAGTATAGGTAATCCAGATATATCCCCAGCAATTCCATCAGAGGACTACTTATTCAAGTCCCACGACATTCTTGGAAACGAAACAATTACGATTAAAGGCGGGTACACAATGGAAGAAAATAACACACTTAGAATTAAATCAACTAATGGAGCATCTACATTCCATGCCTTTGGAGGAGAAATTTAATGGGTATTGAGAGAACAAAGTTTGACAAGTTTTATAGTTTATCGGCTAATAATATAACTACAGATATAGAAATAAATGAAGCAACATACTTAGCTGTGGCAATTAATTCCCAAGAAGCCGCATACTCAACCGATGGAATTACTTGGACCGCTAGGACAATGCCTGTGTCTGCGTTCTGGCGCGACATCACCCATGATGGCAATGGTGCCTTTGTTGCCGTGTCAGACTACCTTTCTGGATCTAGTGCCCAAGTAGCCGCCTCCTCCACCGATGGCATTACATGGATACAAAGAACACTTCCTGTGGCTGCTGGTTGGGACGCAGTCACCCATGGCAATGGCACGTTTGTTGCTGTGGCAAGAAGCTCCCAAGTAGCCGCCGCCTCCACCGATGGCATTACATGGATACAAGGTACTTTGCCCAATGCTAACGCTAACTGGGAAGACGTCACTTATGGCAATGGCACGTTTGTTGCTGTGGCATATAACACAGCCGCCATCCAAGTCGCCACCTCCACCAATGGCATTACATGGACACAAAGGACAATGCCATTGACTGGTAGATACCGCTCCGTCGCTTATGGCAATGGCAAGTTTGTTGCTGTGATACATAACAACACAACCGCAGCCACCTCCACCAATGGCATTACATGGACCTCTGTGGAACTGCCAGCGTATGCGCAGTGGAGATCCATCACTTATGGCAATGGCAAGTTTGTTGCTGTGGCATCTTTCACAACCGCAGCCACCTCCTCCACCGATGGCATTACATGGACCCTTGCGGCAATGCCAATAGGTATTTCTTGGCGCTCCGTCGCCTATGGCAATGGCACGTTTGTTGCTGTGGCATATAACTCATCCACTGCCGCCTCCTCCACCGATGGCATTACATGGACAGGAAGGTCGCTGCTATCGCAGAAGAGCTGGATCTCCATCGCCTACGATACTCCATTAGTGACAAGAGAAAGAGATGTTGCCGAACAAATATCACGAATCTCAGGACTACTTTGATCATTGTATAAAAGTTGATATCCTTGTAATAAGATTTGTCCTATATAATACATACAACAGATAGGAAAATAATGCAACATTATGATATTCTCATAGCAACTCCTGGGGCTATGATGGAAGCACAATATGTAAAAAGTCTTGTCAATACCCTCGCAGAATGTGATAAAAGAGGTTTGACATATAAGTTTATCAATGCCTATGGATCACTTGTTCATCATGCCCGTGAATTAACGTGCAGTGGTGGCGAGGGTATGGAATTAAATCCAGACCACAAAGGTCCAATGGGAGATAAAGTAACATACAATAAGATATTTTGGATTGACTCTGATATTTCATGGGAGCCTTGGCAATTCTTTAAGATATATGACTCTGACTATGATGTAACAACAGGTGCATATTTGCTTGCTGATGGAATTACTACATCTGTTCATGCATGGGGAAATCCAGGCGGAATACCAAAGCATGAAATTATGCAAATGTCAGAAATAACCAAGGTACAAAGCATTGGTTTTGGATTTGTTGCTATGAAGTCTGGAGTATTTGAAAGACTAGAACGCCCTTGGTTTAAGCATTATTTGCAAGATGTGCAAAAGATGGACGGCACAACAATACAAGATTCACTAGGAGAAGATATCTCTTGGTGTATTAATGCATATAAGGCGGGTATAGATATTATGTTTGACCCTACCGTCCTTGTTAAGCATATGAAGAAAGTACCCATTTCATGGTAGAATATACATCTATAGGAGGTGAAAAGTATGGCAAATAGATACGAGGTTGCAGGACCAGAAGAGGGTTTTGCAGTAAGAGTATATTATGATGGTGCAGATGTTGCTGGATTATTCCAGCCCTACTACCCAAATGGAACCCCATGGGATTCTGCTGAGGAGGCTGCTGCATGGGCTGAGATGTTCATTGAGTCCATTGAGGTTGAAGATGCTCCATTTGCTCCAGGGGGCCGTGGTGAGGAGAGAACTCCAAAGCCAACTCCAGAGGAGATTGAGGCTATGGAGGCTGAGATGGAAGCACGAAGGAGTGGTGAGCTTCCACCAGCATAGTAATATTTTTATATAAATCATATTGGCTAGGGCTTGACTTGTCCTAGCCTTTATGATATTATTGGGCAAAACAGATAGGAAAATAATGGATAAAAAGTTTTATTTTATGGCAGGATTGCCACGCTCGGGAGGTACAATGTTATCTTCTATTCTTAGTCAGAATCCAGATATTTATGTTTCTCCACAGTCAGTCCTCCCTAACACCTTGGGCGCTACCTATAACCAATATCAGAGTAAAGAGAATAAGGACTCAGATCAATGGGACAGTATCTATCGTGTGATGGAAATAATCATTCCTACCTTTTATGGAGGGCATAAGGAAACATATATTATTGACAAGAACTTTTCGTGGTTAGATGCACATCCATATGTAATTCTTGAAAACCATCTTAAAAATCCTCTAAGGGTAATTTGCCCTGTTCGTAATGTCATGGGAATTTTAGCATCATGGAATCGTCTTTGCGAAAACGATCCAAAGAATAGCTATGATCCAGAAATCAACAAGGTCGATAAGACAAAGAGACCTATGGCAGATAAAAGAGCAGATTACTTTATGACTATGGGCGGGGATGAAAATGGTATTCGTATTGGTATTGAGAATATGAAGAGGGTTTTGCATCCACAATTTAAAGACAATATAATGCTTGTTGACTATGATGACTTAACTACTAATACAGAAGAAACGGTAGATAAGGTATATGATTTCCTTGGAATTCCTCATTATCAAGTAGACTTGTCTAATCTTTCTACTCCCCACACTTACACAGATCATTGGGGAGTAAAAGATCATCACAAAGTAAAGAAGATAATACAAAGAGAAAACTATGTTCTAGAAGACATATTTTCACCATCAATAATTAAGAAATATTCAGGACTAGAGTTTTGGAAAGGTGTGTAATGGAAAGCGTATTCCCATGGGATAACAATAATTTGGGCGGTACAGAAGTAGCACTCAAATGGTTTCATAAAAATGTATTACCACAAGTAAATAATATTACAGACTATCGTTGTATCTCTGTACCAGGAGCACCACAGAACCTAGAAGAACTGTTTGATGGACAGCGTAACATTATCTGGCTTCATCTTACGCCAGATCAGATTGATGACAAGGGTATGAATGTATTGAAGCGTCAGGATTTCCTTGACACTGTTGACCATTTTATCGTACTGTCTGAATTTCATAAGAAGCAAACTGTTCTACAACTTAATGTAGATCCAGATGTGGTTCATGTTATTGAGTACCCACTTTATGGCACTGAGTATAATGAGTCTAAGTTTGACAATGTTGATAAGGTAAAAATTATTCATGCATCTCAGGCGGTACGAGGTCTAGAAGTTCTTCTACAGGCAACACTACAGATTGATGAAGATTTTCAACTAGACATTTACAATGACTTCTACCCCGAACAACATCCAGATAATGAGGCACTACAGAAGTTGCTAGAAGATGAAAGAATTACTTTTTATGGTAAGACACCACGAAATACAGTAATGAAGGCATTTGCAGACTCTCAGATTCATGCCTACCCCTCAATCTTTGAAGAGACAAGTTGCCTTGTTCAGGCAGAGGCACTAGCGTCTGGAAACCTTTGTGTCTATAGCAATGTTGGAGCATTGCCAGAAACATCTCGCGGGTATGGAATGATGGTTGATTTTATTTCTAAACAATCAATGGATGAGGTAGTAAAAGACTACGCAGACAATCTAAGAAATGCTATCAACATAATCAAGAATAAAGAGTTTGATCCATCTGAGCAGATTCAGGATATTGTTGAATATAGAAGCAAAGGTAGAATTGTTCAGCAATGGCTTGACTTTGACAGCTCTTTAGTGTAATATTTTATAAACCCTTTAGTAGATAGGAAAAAAATGTCAAATCCAAATATTGTATTATCAGGAAGAATTGGTACAGATATTGAAGCAAGAACAATGTCTGATGGAACACAAAAAATAAAGTTTCGTATTATTACCTCAGACCGCCGTAAAAATGACCACGGCGATTGGGAAGATCGTGATACGTCTGGTTGGACGGTGGTGGCATGGGATAATCTTGCCAAGAAAGCTATCGCTCATCTTTCCAAGGGAGACCCTATTACTGTTCAAGGCACAATTAAAGAAGTTTCTTGGCTTGATCAACAAGGTAATAAGAAGAAGTCCACAGAAACAAGGGCTTCTGAGATATCATTAAATATAAATGGCATGAGAGTAGAAGAGCCCGTATTTGCATCAATAGGAGACGATGTTCAATGGTAGTGATGGTATAATTTAAATATGAGTTTTCCTGGAAATTATAATATTAGATATTACAAAGGTGACCTTTATCAATTTGTAATCCGTCCAAAAACTACTGCGGGAGATCTCTATCCAGTAGATAGCATAACTTACGATGCTTATTTTAGAATTTCAACTTCTAGAAACGGTGCATCTGGTAGCACTCAAGAAGGAAGCACGGCAATTGGAGATAACTCAGTTACCTGCGAAATAAGACCAGACGTTGGAAACTCTTTAACTCCAGGAACAACTTATTACTATGATGTTTCTATTCAGGATAAAGAAAATGCTAATATAGTGTACACACTTTTAACAGGTACCATATCCGTTACAGGAGATATCACTACACCATGACAATAAACGTTTTTGATGTTGTCGTTAACTCTGACGACATAGTTGTTTTTGCACCACCATCAGTAATTGATGTTGGAGTTGACTTTGGTCCACAGGGTCAAAGAGGAGCAACATTTTATGCAGGTTCTGGAAATCCAAATGATATTACGGTATCAGAAAACGTATTTGGAGATGCTGTTGTTCCTGTTGACGGGGATATGTACATAAATACAGCCGCAGGAGCAAACTACGGATGGCTTTATATTTATAATCCAAAGGTATCGGGAGACAGCTGGGATCAAGTACTTAGATTATCTCCTCCAATATATAACAGAAATGTTGAAGAAATTTTTACAGCAGGGGTAGCAACAATGAGTATACCGACATCAGATATCGTTCCCCCAGGGGTAGTGGTTTCTGGTCCATACTCTTATGTAGTTAATTTAACTCCAATAGGATCAGATCCAATTGTTTTGACAATAAACTCTCAAACCATTTCAGGATCAAACCTACTAATAAATATTGAAGGAATTAAATATTCTGGCGGTAGTTGGATAGCATTAGACTCAGAGGCAATTGATATTGCTACCCTTATCACAGTGGTATAATTCTAGTAGGTGATTATATGTCTCAACCAGTAGGATTTCAATATAAAAGTCGTATACCGACATTATCAGACGATGCAACAATCGTTGAAGCTTTAAAGGTTTATCATTATGGGGTAGATGACTACTCAACAGAACCTATTCCAGATGACAGCATTGAGGGTAATTTTAGAACTTTTGGAACCGCTATTACAGCTTTGCAGTCAGCAGTATCAGGATTAGGAACTACCTATGTAGAACAAGTTTCATTGACAGCAACTCCAAACGTAATCACTGGACAATCTACTACAACTACACCTCTGACAATTAGGTCTATCGCATCTCAAACATCCCCGCTACAGCAATGGCAAAACTCATCTTCAGTAAACGTTGGATCTGTTGGAGCATCTGGAAACATGAACCTGGCAGGGTATTTAACTTTAGGAACAACAACACAGTCAACCACAATAGGGTTAAATGTTGTAACTGGAAACGCAGCACATAATGGAATTGTTGTAAAAGCACAAACATCTCAGACCGCAAATATCCAAGAATGGCAAAACTCTGGTGGAACAGCCATGGCGTGGGTAGACAAAGACGGAAAAGTATTTTCTAATGGAATACAAACCTCTACAATTACTGGAGTAGAGACTTTAACAAACAAGACGTTAACCAGTCCAGTAATAACAACAGGAACGAAGTCTGCTATATTTACTAGTGGACAGTATTATTTGCTTAGCTCTGATATGAGTAAGGTTTTGTTTTTTTCAGACGGAGGTACAATAATAATCCCAAACAACTTAAGTCTCGAACTTTTTCCTATAGGAGCAAGCATTTGTGTTGTTCAACTTGGGGTAAGTCAAATTACTATTAAGGGAGATACTGGAGTTAATCCTCCATCAGTTTATGGAACTGACTCCACCTTAGGATCTTTTATTAAAACAAGGACTCAGTATTCTTTTGCTACTATTTTAAAAACAGGATCTAATGATTGGCTTGTTTTTGGAGACACGGTACAAAGTTAATGTTAGTCTCTATTGCAGCAGCCGCAGGTAGTGGAAAATTTACCCCAGACCCAATTATGGCTTACGTTTCAACTGGTGTATTTAGCATATCAAACTATGATCCTACATTGACGTATACGGCAGCACTTGTAGGTGGATCAGGAACAGCAACACTTAATGCATCTAACGGAAGATACACATTGAGTAGCGCAAACGCTAGATTCTCTGTGATAGCAAGGTTATCAATAAACTCTCCTGCATCAAACCCAGATTTTATGGAAAGAAAGTCTTACACCTATTCTTGTAGACAAGTTCCTCGTACAGAAACTTACTACGATCAACCTTGCTATCTTGATGCTGGATGTGGTGGTTGTAAATCTGGTCCAGGTCAGTGCGCTCCTGGTCAAACTCAATCATTTGGTCAGTGCGGATGTCCAGGATACATGTGTTGGAATTACTATAATGGGGTTGTTTGTACTCAATATACGCGAACAGTTTATGACACATACTGTGACGTTCTTGTCAATCAGCCAGGATATACAAATAGCGGAACAGAATGGTATAAGGTGAGTTAATGTGAATATTATAGAAATATACAAAGATACAGTAGAAACTATGTGGAAAAATAGTGAAACTTTTTTATGCGTTTTTGATGATAAAAATAATTTATTAGCAGATTACGACTTTTGCACTGGACTAAAGTTAATGCAGGATGAGCAAGACATGATCATATTTATTAAAGATGAAGATCTTATTGCGGGAAGGTGGGTGTTTTTTGCAACAAAGGTAAACAAAGATAATATATCAGAAAAGATACAGGTTGATGGTAAAAAAGATGGGGTTCAGGAAGAAGTAGTTTTTTCAGATAAATATCCATGGAGCGATAATTGTGGTCCAGGAAACTATGTTTCTAGAAAAGAAAGGCAAGAAAGAGTTTCTGTCTGTATTTCATGCCCACTGTTTGATTCAAAAAATATGACATGCACGGTAGACAATGTGTTAATTTTAGAGTCAACAAAGAGCGCAGATTCATTCTGTCCAGAAGAAAAATGGGGAGATAAAGAGGCAGTAATGGCAAGGGCCATTGAAGAAGCCATCAAGGATGGTGATATAATCATGCCAAGTGGTGTAAACGGCTACCCAGAAGATCAATCGGTTTTTGAGGAAGATCTAGACAAATATTTGGAAGGAATGTAATGTTTGTTGAAAAAGAAAAAGCATTTGAAAGATTGGCAATTTGCAACGAATGTCCATCACTATTTAAAGCAACATGGACCTGCAAAGAGTGTGGGTGTTTTATGAAGGTTAAGGCAAGGCTTAGCTTTACAGAATGCCCATTAGGTAAATGGGGTAAGGAAGATTAAACACAAGATACTTAAAATGCTATAATTAAACTATGTCCAGCGGATCTACAGCCAACTATTCCTTAGCTTATCCCTTATCAACAGATCCAGTAAATGTTGCGGGGGATATAGAGTCTCTTGCTAATAATATTGATTCTTTTCTAACTACTCCAGCATTTATAAATAATCTAGCAATTGACGGAGGAAGCCTTGTAACAGATGCAATAACTGCAAATCTATTTAACACCAATGCTACTACTCTGAACATTGGTGGATCAGCGACAACAATAAACATTGGAAATGCTTCTGGACAATCAAATTTTTCTGGAGATGTAAATGTTGCAACAGGAAAAGGCTATGAAGTAAATAATGTCTCAGTTCTTACTTCGACAACCCTAGGATCTTCTGTAGTTGCCTCAAGCTTAACCAGTGTTGGAACTATTGCAACAGGAACATGGGATGCAACAACAATTGCGGTAAACAAGGGTGGAACTGGAATAACCTCTTATACTATTGGAGATATTGTTTATGCTTCTGGATCAACCACTCTGTCAAAGCTATCTGATGTAGTTACAGGAAACACTTTGTTATCTGGTGGAGTGGGGGTTGTACCAACTTGGGGTAAGGTGGGGTTAACCACACATGTTTCTGGAACTCTTCCTGTTGCCAATGGTGGTACGGGGGTAACGACCTCTACAGGAACAGGAAGTACGGCTCTTTCAGATTCTCCAGCATTTACTGGAACTCCGTTAGCCCCAACAGCAATAGTCGGAGCAAACACCACTCAGATAGCAACAACAGAGTTTGTTCAAAATGAAATATCTTTGTTCGATGGATTGCCAGATCAAGGTGGTCACTCTGGAGAATATCTAACAACAGACGGAACCACTCCATCCTGGCAACCTGTATCTGAAACAGGGGGAATAGATCCAATAGTTGCAACATTTCTTTTTAATTAATGTAAGAATAATCACAAACTTAAAAACATCCTTTATTACCAACATTTTGTAAAAAATGTTACAGATGATGTTGCATTGAAAGATATAAAAGTGCTATACTCAATACTCATAAATCAAACTTAGAAAGGGTGTTTATATGTCGTTTATTAACGAAAATGGATCAATTTCAGATCCCTACAGAAATTTCATTCATGTTTCAAGATACAGTCGTTGGCTGGAAGAAAAAGGTAGGAGGGAAACATGGGTAGAAACTGTAGATCGTTACATGGACTTCATGAAGAATCACCTTGTAAAAAATTATGGATATAAGGAAAAAGACAAGTCATTTGCAGAAGTAAGAGATGCAATCCTTAACCACAAGGTAATGCCATCTATGCGTGCCTTAATGACCGCTGGGCCAGCTTTAGAAAGAGACCATATCGCAGCATACAATTGTTCTTTTATCGCCGTAGATTCTCTTAGATCCTTTGATGAGGCCATGTACATCTTGATGAATGGAACAGGAGTAGGATTCTCTGTAGAGCAGAAGTATATTGAAAATCTTCCTGTGATTGCAGAAGAGATGTTCCAGACAAACACAACGATCGTTGTTGAAGATTCTAAGCTTGGCTGGGCAAAATCATTTAAAGAACTAATTGGTTTGTTGGTTACAGGACAGATTCCAGAATGGGATATGTCAAAGGTTCGTCCATCAGGAGCAAGGCTAAAGACTTTTGGAGGCCGTGCTTCAGGGCCAGAGCCTCTTAATGATTTATTTAAGTTTACCGTAGAAACATTCTCTATTGCAAAGGGTCGTAGACTAAAGTCAATTGAAGCACACGACCTAATGTGCAAGGTTGGAGAAGTTGTTGTAGTAGGTGGAGTTCGCCGTTCAGCACTTATTTCCCTGTCTAATCTTGATGACTTTGAGATGGCTAAAGCAAAGAGTGGTCAATGGTGGGAAACAGAAGGACAGCGTGCTCTTGCCAACAACTCAGCGGTATATAACTCAAAGCCAAATACTGCTCAGTTCCTCCGTGAATGGAGAAACCTTTATGAGTCAAAGTCAGGTGAGAGAGGTATTTATAACCTTGATGCAGTTCGTAAGCATATTGACAAGTTTGATCGTAGAGACTCTTCAAAGGTCGCTGGAACAAACCCATGTGGAGAGATTCTTTTGCGTGCAAATCAGTTCTGTAATTTAACTGAAGTAGTCATTGATGCAGAGGATACCGTTGAAACTCTACTCACAAAGATTCGTCTGGCTACAATTCTGGGTACTTGGCAATCAACCCTAAGTAACTTTAAGTATATTCGTAAAACATGGCAATCAAATACAGAAGAAGAAAGATTGCTTGGGGTTTCCTTAACAGGTATTTTTGGTAATAAGTTGACAGGAAAACTGCATCCAGAGCTTAACACAATGCTTACTCAGATGAGAGAGCTTGCAGTAAGCGAGAATGCCAAGGAAGCAGACAAACTGGGAATAAATCATTCTACTGCTATTACAACAGTAAAGCCTTCAGGAACGGTATCTCAGTTAACTGGAGTGTCTTCTGGCATCCATCCATGGTATTCAAAGTACTACATTCGTTCTGTTCGTGCAGATAACAAAGATCCATTGACAGCATTTCTTAAGGACTTTGGTGTTCCAAATGAACCTGACGTAATGAAGCCTGATATGACTACAGTTTTTTATTTTCCAATCAAAGCTCCAGATAACGCTACAGTAACAAAAGACCTTTCAGCAACTGAGCACCTTGAGGTTTGGAAAGCATATAGAACATTCTGGACAGAGCACAATCCATCAGTAACTATTAACGTTGCAGAGGACGAGTGGCTAGATGTTGGGGCTTGGGTCTTTAAGAATTTTGACTCAATTGGTGGAGTTTCGTTCCTACCGTTATCTGAGCATTCTTACCGACAAGCACCATATCAAGAAATAACAGAAGAAGAGTATAATGAAGCGGTAAAGTCAATGCCCACAAATATTCCATGGCAATCCCTTCCACTTTATGAACTAGAAGATACGACAACTGGCTCACAAGAATTGTCTTGTACTGCTGGGTCTTGTGATGTTGTAGACCTAGTTTCTGCGTAATAGGTTGGCTGCGGAGCGGGGTAGTGTTTGAGGCTGCCCCGCTTTGCTATAATTAGGAAGGAGAGTAAATGACAAACGTTTCTAACATGTACGCAGCAAAATTATATTCAGAACATCCAGTGGGTATCTGGCCTATTGACGATGACTTTTCATACATTTCTTTAATTACAAATCAACAAAGAACCTTTGAAGCAGATTCCCCTTATGTTGGATGGACCATAACAAATGGAACTGCAAACGATTCTCTCGTTCTCCCAAATATTGGGTCCCCATTTGACAGCAATATCTACGCTGGAATAGAAGGAAGTGTTCCTTTATCGGACGGAACGTATATAGAAGCAAAAAGCTCAGATACCTTTCTTTTTAGTGATTGTAGCGAAGAGCTTGAGACATTTTGTATAAGTGCTTACGTCTACCAAGATTCCATCTATGTATCTGAATATGAGATTGGATATGAGTATTATGACGACTCAACATCTTCCTGGATTGAAGTATTTACAATAATACCAACTACAGATAGAAGAGAATGGATTCATATCCAAGACACCTTTCTTATTGAACAATTCGGTTCAGACTATTGTCACATAATTTTTAGAGCTAAGGTGAATACTGGTGGAACCCCTGGAGATTATAATTTTATCTTTAACGGAATAACTGTTGGTCAGTGGTCCGAACCGTTTACCTCAAAGAGCCTGGGGGCAAGAACAGAAGTGTCCCCAGTATCCTCTGGACTATCTAACAAGGTTGTTCCATCAGACCAATACGGAATTCTTTCTCAGAATGCTTACTTTGTTTGTGAAGATGGAAAAGCTCTTGCAATAAACAAGGGAATACCAATGATCTTTGGATCAGAAAATGTTACAAAGATATACCCTTCATCAGATGGATCTCCATCTTTTATTTTTCCAAATAAAGAGTTTTTTACAACAGACGGAATATCTAAAGATTTTACATTGGAGTTTTGGATAAAAACAAGGCCATCTACAAAAGAATCAAGAAGAATCCTTGGACCAATAGATACAAATGATGGGGTTTATGTAAGTGAAGGATTTATCACCCTTGTTGTTGATGGGAAATTTTCATCTCATAACGTATCATATTGGTATCGACCAATGCTTGTTCATATATATATAAAGGGAGATAGCTTTTATATGCTCATAAATGGTGAGCAAGTTGCCCAAGTAACAATAAATAAAGACACTGTTTCTCTTTCTGAAAGTGAATGGTTAGGTATTTATAGCTATGAAGATATAAATCTTATGGAAATTGATTGTCTATCAATCTTTCCTTATGCAATACCTCTTCAGCTTGCAAGAAAGCATTTTGTTTGGGGACAAGGAACTGACCCTCTTGAACTAATCAATGATTCATTTGATGGTGAAGAAGCAATTATAAACTTTGCAAATGCAAATTACACAGTAAATAAAGTATATCCAGACATGGAGAGGTGGGATGCAGGATACTATAACAATCTAATTGCAAATACAAATTCTATCTCTGTGCCAGATTACTCCTTGCCAGACATATATTTGGGAGGAAGAGATGTTGTTGAGTGGTATTCAGACTGCAAAGATCTAAACGATCTTTTATATCCAAGTGGAAACCATGCTAAAAATATATCATTTAGGCCAAATGTTGAAGGTGATGAATGGGTGCCAATAACTGGAACAAACTGGACAGAGCCATGCTATCTAAACTTCACCTCTTTAACTTTTCTATCTAACCCTCTAAGTTCTTTTTATGGAATCTTTGAAGTAGAGTCCGAAGTGATAGAAACAAGGCCGCTTCTTCATATAGTAAACACTTTAACTGGAAAAAGATTTGAAATAAACATAACTGGATATGACATAAAATATGAATTTGATGGGCAGGAATTGGCAGATACAGGTTTTACTGTGGCGAATAGTCATTTTGCTGTAGGCATCCACATACCAACAATATCTGAGTCTTTCAATTATGAACTAGCATCCTTCTTTGGTTCCCCAGAAGTACTGTCGATGTTTGTTGGAGGGGATGGAGTTTCAACATTTGAAGGTAAGATATACAGAATAGGTTTTTCTGATCAAGAAAATTATCAATCAATATCCGAACATTTTCAAGAAAACGGAATTGCAGATAATGCAGATGGAGCTTTACTAGAGGGACACTATGCTTCATACACCTTGTCTCCATTCTTTAGATACAATGCATTTTTCCTTGACATATCTGTTTCGTCTAAATGGGAAGAGTATTTTCCTCTATCATCTTTTGCATCATACATAGAAACAAGTGATGGAGCAACCGCCTATGACCTTGACTATCTACAGTTTAACTTTGGATACCCATCATTAACCACCATTGTAGAGACAACTGTAGATAATCCAGATTGGACATACCAAGAGCTTTTTGAAGACTATAACGATCCTATTCAGAAAGATTATGGTATTTTAGATAACGCAGTTCTTTCTGGATACGCAGACTATGCGGATCTTGCAGGAAATATTATTACAGAATATCAAATTGATACATCTCAATCATCCCTTGATGCTTATGTTACCTTCCAGCTTCTTGCTGAAGGAGCAGATGAGCCATTGTCAAGCTTCACTTATACAAAAAACTTAACAGATTCTTATACAGTTTATGCAGACAGCCAAAATACCAACATTGATCCATATAAATCTTATAAAACAAAGTTTAGGGTAATAGACGGAACAGTAATCTATCCACCAAAAGCAATAAATTTTAAGAACGTGGCAATGGTTGTGCATTTTGAAATTGAACAAGATGGCATAATAAGTAATCCGCTAAAAGTAAAGAACCTGGAGATTACCTCAAAGTCTCTTAATCAAAAATCACTTACAGCGATTGGAACTAAAACAGGAACTCCGATCTATCCATATGTAAAAACTGGAATATATTACAGTGGAAAATCAAAGAATCCAATCATGCTAAGTAAACAAAATCTTCCATACCTATACTTAACGGAAAATACTGGAATAAAGGTCTTAGATACAGATGCTGATATTGAGTATGGGTCTTTAATACCAATAAACAGAAATAAAAGTGCAAACTATCTACTTGGAACATTTCAGCTATTTATGAAGTACGACATATTTCAGGAAATTGGAACCACTCAAACTATATTCTATTTAACACACAGAGACGGAGAAATAGAGTTTACCGTAACTCCCGTGGCGAGTCTTGGAAGATTTTATATATCGGCAAGAGACAAGTATACAAAACAAGAATACCCTGGGATATCTTTTTATCAAAACGGAATAAAGGTAGAAAATCCCTACATAGAAAAGTATGAGTGGAACGTTATAGCTTTCTCATTCGAAGAGCCACTAGATATGAATAATTTCTCTGGGTCCCTAAGTCTACTGTTTGGTTGTGCATACAGCAACATATCTTTCTTTAAGTCAACTGGGTTAAATGAGTTTGGTGTGACGATTGCCAGAACTTGGGAAGACGTCCTTTATGGGGATCAAGAAACAGATCCAGGTAATATAGTTGACTGGCAGTCTTGGTATGATGAAAATGGAGTGCTTGAAATTCCAAACAAATGGAAAGATGTCTATGTCTTAGAAGAGGCACGACAGTTTTCCACCACCCCCAAAGAAATCTATTCAACCTACATGGGGACAAATATTATCGTTATTGATGATAATACGGGCATGTCAGTACAAGGTGATCAATTTAGTGTATTCTCATCTGTGGTATGGTTTGAACCATCCTATATCCTTAAACCCGTATAATCTGCTATAATTCAACCATGAGTAATACTAGAAAGCCAAAAGTAGGCAAATCAAAAGCCACAATCATAGATAAAGGGTACGAATGGGGACTTTACTTCTGGAAACTTCCAGATGGACACCTTTTTAATGATGGTCAAGGGAATCTTTTAAACATTCCGTCAAGAAAACATGACTTATCAAATATTTCTGAACTAAGAAAAGCAGCAGCCCACTATGGACAGCCAGATGGAAGCCCATGGTTTTACGCTGGAATAAGTAGAATCAGCGATGAAGGACACTCAGAGCAGGTAGACAGAATGAAGAATGGATTAATTCCAAACCTGAATGATATGGGAGCAGTATACGATGCTCAACAAACACTTAAGAAATACGGAGCACAAGATTAATGGAAGAACAAAGAATTGCTATAAAGTACTCTGACGACATTGAGGTTGAAAATGAGTTTATCTCTAAAGATCCATTCAGTAAGTCATGGGAAGAGATTAAGGATTTTGATGGTTTAAATACTAACTTTAAAAGAAGAACTACCAGAACAAATAATAAACTAGAGAAATCTATAAATATTCCCATCGACAGAGATGGAAGAGCCACTGGTTCATACGCTGTTGCAGCGGGAACAAGAGCTACTGGAGTTGATGGAGTTCAATCAAAGCAAATGAATCCAGGAGAAGTCTTTAGAAATGGATATGGGCTTTTTGATGTCATAACACCACCTTATAACCTATACGAACTTGCAAATTTTTATGATACAAACTTTGCCAACCATGCAGCAATTGATGCAAAGGTATCAAACACCGTCGGTCTTGGATATAAGTTTGATGTAGCAAAAGACGTTATTCTTAGAATTGAGTCAATGGAAAATGAAACTGCTATGCAAAAGGCTCGTCGTCGCTTAGATAGATTAAAGGGCGAGGCAATAGAGTGGATTGAAAGTCTAAACGATGATGATAGTTTTACTACAAGCATGGAGAAGGTTCTTCTTGACCTTGAGTCAACAGGAAACGGTTACCTAGAAGTTGGTAGAACAGTCGCTGGAGACATTGGATACCTTGGACATATTCCAGCTACAACAATGAGGGTACGCAGAATTCGTGATGGTTTTACTCAAATTATTGCAGGAAAGATAGTGTACTTCCGCAACTTTGGAGCAACTAACCCTAATCCAATTACAGAAGATCCCCGTCCAAACGAGGTAATTCACTTTAAAGCTTACTCACCACTAAACACATTTTATGGTGTTCCAGATATTCTTTCTGCTTATTTATCTCTTAAGGGAGATCAGTTAGCATCACAATTCAATATTGACTATTTTGAAAATAAAGCTGTTCCAAGATACATAGTTGTTGTTAAGGGGGCAAGGCTTGATTCTGAGTCAGAGGATAGATTGTTTAGATTCCTGCAGACTGGATTAAAGGGTCAGAACCACAGAACCCTTTACGTTCCACTACCCGCAGACTCACAGGGAAATGCCATTGACTTTAAGATGATTCCTGTTGAAGCAAATGTTCAAGAAGCATCATTTAATGACTATCACCAAAAGAATCGTGATGACATTCTCATGGCTCATCAAGTTCCACTTTCAAAGCTTGGCGGAGTTGATACTGGAGGTCTTGCTGCTGCAATGTCTCAAGATAGAACATTCAAGGAACAGGTAACTCGTCCAGCACAAAGATATATTGAAAAAATGCTAAGCAAGATTGTTAAGACAAAAACAGACCTTATCGATCTTAAGTTTAATGAACTAACTTTGACAGATGAAGTAGCTCAATCACAAATGCTTGAAAGATATATTAAAACTCAGGTAATGACTCCAAATGAAGCAAGAGAGCAGATTGGGCTACCGCAAAGGCCAGGTGGAGATGAAGTCTTTGAGATGACTCCAAGACAAGCAACTGATGCTCGCGCAAACTTGTCAGGTAACAGACAAAGAGATGCAGAAAGGATGAATAATGCATCAGATAGCGTTGCTACAACTACTGGAAGAAACCCTCAAGGTGAGGGAAGATCAACACAGTAACAATTTGATAAAAATGATGTATAATAGGAACCAATATGGAAATTTCTAAGGCACACTGGGAATCTGAAGGAAGCAGTTTACGTCTTTCAATGCCTATTGCAAAAATTGATATAGAGAGAAGAATCGTATCTGGATTTGCTACTCTTGATAACATTGATAGACAAGGGGACATTGTTCCATCAGAAGCTAGCGTAAAAGCTTTTGAGCAATTCCGTGGGAACATCAGAGAAATGCACGATGACAAGAAGGCTGTCGGAAAACTAGTATCATTCAAAGAAGATTCATTCTATGACCAAGAAACTGGAAAATTTTATAAGGGTGTTTTTGTTTCTACATATGTAAGTAAGGGTGCTCAGGATACATGGGAAAAAGTTCTTGACGGTACGCTAACAGGTTTTTCAATCGGTGGCAGTGTAAAAGATTCCGAAGATACTTTTGATGAAGGTGCTAATAAATCTATTAGGATCATTAAAGATTATGATCTCTTTGAGTTGTCTTTAGTAGACAATCCTGCAAATCAATACGCCAATGTTATTAGCATTGAAAAAGGTCATGCTGGAGGGTATCTTTCTAAAGCCCTAATTGAAAACGTATTTTGGTGCAAAGGTGACGATATTGTTCAACTATCTTCTGGTAGTACATCAGACTGCCCAAGGTGCGACAAAGGTATGAACAACATTGGTTTCGTTGAGACTAATGATGCTCAAAAAGCAGAGGTAGTAAAGTCTATTCTTTCTACTATCAAAAATGACGCAAAGGAGGTAAGCAAGATGGAAAATGAAAATACAGAAACAGTACCTATGGAAGATGTAACAGATATTGTTACAGAAACCGTAGAAAAAGCTGTAGAAGTTGAAATGGAAAAATCTGAAACAGAAGTTGAAAAAGCTGTAGAGCCAGAACTAGAGAAGTCTGAGCCAGAATCAGAAAAGGCTGAAGAAGAAGTAGAGAAGGCTGTAGAGATTGAAGTTTCAACAGAAGAAGAAGATGAAGGGGATATGGCTGAGAAATCCATGGATGAAGAGGAAGAAATGGAAGAAAAGTCAATGAAGCCTGAAGAAGATGAAGTTGCAAAGGCACTCATTCAAGAGGTTCACTCAACATTCACCATGCTTGCTGACACCATTAAGGCTCTTAATGAGAAGGTAGACGAACTCAACAAGACAGTTACAGGTGTTAGACAAGATGTTGATTCAGTAAAAAATGATTTTGGAAAGCGTGTAGATGCAGTAGAAAAAGATACTGCTTTCCGTAAGTCTGGCGATCTCGGAGAGATCGTACAGGAGCCAATTTTCGAAAAGGCTCAGCAAAAAGCACTATGGGGTGGACGTTTCCTCACAAAGTCCGACCTATTCGCATAATAATAAAAAAGAAAAATGGAGGTGAAATATACAATGTCAGAAGAAATTTTAAAGAATCAGCCAAGTGAGGCTGGCAAATACGGCGATCCAGCACCAGGTCTATACCAAGGTCAAGGAGCCGTTGCAGCTGGCAACATTGGCGGCGTAACAGATCCAGGAGCTGGCGTAATTGGAAACATTCCAACCGCTAACTATGGAGTTACAACAGGACCAAACGCAGTCAACCCAACAGGTGTTGCTGGAGGTATCCTGAATCCAGAACAAGCTAATCGTTTTATCGATTATGTTTGGGATGCAACAGTTCTTGCTAACGATGGACGCAGGGTAACAATGCGTGCAAACACAATGGAGATCGAAAAGGTCAACGTTGGTGAGCGCGTTATCCGTGCAGCAGCACAAGCAGAAGGCAGCTACACAAATGCTGGCGCAACTTTCACAAAGGTGGAACTTACAACAAAGAAGATCCGTCTTGACTGGGAAGTTTCAACAGAGTCCCTTGAGGACAACATTGAAGGAGGTGCTCTTGAAGATCATCTTGTCCGTCTGATGACCAACGCTTTCGGTAACGATATCGAAGACTTGGCTATTAACGGTGACGGTGGTGTTGACCCATTCCTAGGAATCATGAACGGTTTCGTCAATCAGGTAACAACTGGTAGCGACGCTCATGAGGCAGTCGTAACTGTAACAGGTAACGAGTGGACTCCAGAGGTCATGCAGCAGATCATCTACGCATTGCCACGCAAGTACCGCGCTGTAAAGAGTGGTCTTAAGTTTTACGCAGGTACAGATGTATTTGCAGGTATCGTTGCTAACAACGGAACACTTGCAGACGCTATTGCAGAAGCTGTTGCTCCTGCTCTCCGTGGTACAGATCAATACGCCAACGCATACCTAGGTGGCGCTGGACAGACATTCGGTGGTGCTCGCACTACCCGTGTTCTCGGTATTGATGTCATGGAGGTTCCTTACTACCCTGCGGATTATGTAGATCTTACATTCCCACAGAACCGTGTTTGGGGTTTCCAACGCGATATCACAGTGAATCGCCAGTACCAAGCCAAGAAGGACACAATCGAATACACAGTATTCGTCCGTCTAGGCATCACATGGGAAGAGCTTGACGCAGTTGCTTACGCAGATGCAGCCGTCGATCCATCCTAATAACTAAATAAAAAAAATGCTTGTGGGGGCAGGGAAAATACTCTCTGCCCCCTCAGCTATATTCTGTTATAATTAGAGAATGGGAGAAATAATGGAAGATCTATCTTTAAAGACTGCAAAAGAACTCAGAGACTATGCAGAAGAAAACAATATTAGCTTGGGCGATGCTAAAACAAAGACAAAAATTCTTTCAAAAATTTTAAATATTGAATCAAATATCGGTGAAGATACTAACCTAGACAAGCCAGAGAATGTGATTGTGTCACCAGTCATGTCAAATAAAAATGCTACCAAGGGAACACCAGAAAAACCATCACCATCAAAGGTTGCTGTTTATTCACAAAAGAATTTAAGATGGAATCTGGTTGGGTCATTGGTTCCAGGATATAATATTGTTACCAAGGAGGCGGCTGAAAAGTGGTTAACACTATCTTCTGTTCGTGAAGCAACTCCAGAAGAAGTAGCAGACCACTACGGCTTATAGCATGGACATATTGCGTCAAACCCCATTTCCGCTAACTGCATCTTATACTGGTCTTACAGCAGATACAGAATATATTCTTGAGATATATAACGATCATACAGAGCTTATAGTTTCTGAAAAAGTTACATCATCACCCTCTGGCGCAATTAATTACACAATCCCAAACTATTTTGAAAAATATGATGGAACTTATTCTCTGTATATTTATACAATAGTTGACTCAATTGCAGATGAGACAGTTGTAATAGACAACCTATATATTTACAGACCATATGTAGATCCAAGAACCCTCTCCGATGACGATTGTGATTTTGAAGAGTATGCATTACTAGAAAGAACTGCTCGTCACATAATTGATACGATTGTTGGAGGCTTTTATTACGAGTCAAAATCAGAAGAGGCGTCTGGTCTTGGAGCAGATGTGCTACCTTTAAGAAAAAGGGCTAACAAGATAAACGCTGTCTATGAAAATAACGTAAAGGTTTATGATCGTATAAAGCCACTTGATGGTCAATATGTATATGTAACCACACCAGACAATACCGCAATGACAATACAAGTAATTGGAGAATACAATAGAGCACAGTCAAAGGTGGTAAGACTTCCAGTAGGGGCATCCGACTCATTCATGCTTTATGGAGATAATTATGACCAAGTTTTATCTTTAACAGAAATTAATGGAGCCCCACTTTTCCCAAAGGGATGGGACTACATTGTTTCTGGGGAATGGGGATGGCCTGTTGTTCCTCAAGACATAAAAGATGCAACAACATTACTGATTGATGATATTAAGTGTGGAAGGCTTTCCTATATAGATAAATATATTACAGAATATCAAACAGATCAGTTTAGAGTAAAGTACTCTGATATATCTTTAAGGGGTTCAGGGAACCTAACGGTAGACAGGATATTAGAAAGATATATAACACCAATATATAGACTTGGAGTGATTTAATTGATCTGTGGTCCAAGTATGCTGTTTTCAATGAATCTAGACATTTACTATTCTACAGAAAGTCAAGATGACTTTGGAATGGAGAACAAAACTTGGAGACTTGATCAGACACTATTGGGTTACGCTGAAAATCTGGGTGCAGTAGAAAAAGATAGCTTGAAGAATAATATGTTTTTTGAGTACGAAAATAAACTAATTGGAAGAACTATAAAAGATCCCAGAGTATCTTTAGAAGGAATTTATTACCCAATAACAAGCATACTTATTACAAATATCCAGGATGTAAATAATAAAACTATCTTTTATGTTGAAAGCGATGGAGAGCCAACAGTATACGAAGTTACGGCGGTAGAGCCATATGTCAATCCTTGGAACGAAATAGAATACTACAAGATACTATTTAATAGATCTGATAGGCAGGAGATTTAACGTGATTACAACAAAGATCAAAAATGATGAATTGTCAAAGATTTTAAAAAATACAGTTTCCTACTCTAATGGATTCTTACAAGGTATAGATTTAAACAGAACAGAATTTAATAAAGTTCTGGGGGGATATACAGCAGAGGCTCTAGGTGGATACATTGATTCAAAAGCAAGGATGAATCCATCAATGCTTCATCACATATATGAATGGAATGAAGTAGGGAATAAAGGATCAAGACTATTTACTATCAATGTTGACGCAACAAAATACTCTATTACATTTAACGGAAAGTTTTTATCATCAAAGAAGCCTGCATCTGAATCTGGTCAAGTATTTGTAGATAAAGCAAATATTATGGAAAATGGAATATCTGTAACAGTTACACCTAAAAATTCTTCTGTTCTTGCTTTTGAAGATGATGGTGAAACTGTGTTTACAGCTAACTCAGTCTATATAGCTCATCCAGGAGGGGACCAAGTTGCTGGAAGTTTTGGCAATGTAATTGAAGAATTTTTTGACTCATACCTTGTTCAATCAATACTTAGGCCACTAATAACAAAGCTAAAAAATCCAAAAGAGTTCTCTGCACTATATTCACAAGGAACTAAAGCTGGAAAGTCTATAGGAGTTATAGCAGGAAGAAAATACTTTTCAATGTCTGGGGATAGATTAGTATGAGCTTAGACATGTTAGGGGTAGCCCCTATTGCAGTAAACAAGTACTTCTGGGACACAATGAAAGCAATTGAACCATCTTTATCCCAATCAAAGAACTATGGTCAGACAGTCCCAATTTTCCCATTAAGCGATAGTGCCTCTGGAAAAAAGACTTGGGACAACAAGACTTATATTATTTATGACAGAATGTTTACAAAAATGAAAGATCCATTTTATCCAATAAAGTGCGAGGAGATCAGGTATAACCTAAAGGCTAAAGAAAGAGACACTCTAGTCTGGGGATCAGCAATACAAATTATTCTTGATAGATCAGACGATGCTGCAAAAGATATAAATAAATGGATTAGAAATAATGGTGGAAATGATGTTTATCCTATATTCTTTCACAAACTCAGGGTGTATCAAACCTCAACGTCTTTAGCAACAGAGGGAGAAAATAGAAGAGACTTCAGCATAAGGCCATACTATATTTCAGAATTTATTATTGATATGGAGTATCATTACACAACTTCGCTTGAAGATTACCTATAAAAACACGGTATAATAGGTATTGAGGAAACGCCCCCATAGGAACAAAAAAATACTATGGAAAAAGAGGTGAAAAAATATGGCATATACACGCGGAGATTCAAAAAACATCATTGTTGGTGCAGCCGCTATGTTCGTTTCAACAGGAGCAGATTTTAATCCAGAGACAGTAGTCTTCCCAGACTTTGTTGAGGATACTCAATACATCGAAACACTTACTGATTCAACAGAAGGTCAAGCCCTAGTTCGTAACATTGGTTACACAACTAACGGTCTTGAACTACAGTTTCAGCCAGATTTTGGTGAGGTACAGGTAGATCAGCTTCTTGACGTTGCAAAGCTCTACAAGCAAGGAATGCAGGTTAATCTAGCAACAGCATTTGCTGAAGCTACACTTGAAAACCTTCTTGTTGCAATTGCAGCACCAACAACAGCCTACAGTGCAAGCACAACACTAGACAATCCAATGGATGCTGGTACAGTTTCAACAGCTTCAACACTTGATCTTACTTCAGGCGCTATTGGCGAATGTCCAGTAGAACGAGGTCTGGTTGCAGTTGGTCCAGGTACAGGTGAATGCGATCCAACACAGTACATTGAACGTATCTATGTTGCTTACCGTGCGCTTTCAATTGATAACGTTACAGTATCAGCAAAGCGTGATGAGGCTTCAATGTTCGAAGTTTCATTCCGTTTGCTTCCTGCAAACAATGGTTCATATGGAAAGATTGTTGACCGAACAGTTAACAGCACAAGCTGATAAAAAACAAAACACAATTTAATAGTCAGAGGCCCCTAGCGCATTGCGCGGGGGTCTTTGTCATGCTATAATTTGTGCAGATAATAGTTAACGAAAGGACTATAATGGCAACTAGCGTTTATGAAAAAACTGAAATAGAACTACTTGATGGAACAAAGATTACAATGCGTCCATTGAAGATTTCTCTACTTAGGCAGTTTATGAAAAAGTTTGAGGGCATTGCAAAGGTAGCAGATAGCAATGATAAGTCCATGGACATCCTGATGGATTGTGTTCAAATTGCTATGCAACAATACTCTCCAGAACTCTCAACAGACAGAGAGAAGCTAGAGGACACAATTGATCTTCCTAGCGTATATAAAGTTATTGAGGCTGCCTCAGGTATTAAGTTTGACGATGAGGGAAACGCACCAGCGATGGGGATTCCTGGTCTGACCTAGACCTTGTAAAAATAGAATCAGAAATATTCATTCTTGGAATTTGGAAAGATTATGAAGATCTAGAAGATAGCCTGTCTATGCCAGAGCTAACATCAATTCTCATCGCTAAAAGAGATAAAGACTATGAAGATAAAAAGTTTCTTGCTTCTATTCAAGGCATAGACCTAGAAGGAAAGTCTTCAGGTCGTGGTCAAAAAGAATGGGAAGACATGAAAGCCAGAGTGTTTTCTGGAGGATCAGTAAAAGATTCAAGCGACATAGTTTCTTTGCAGGGAGCAACTGCAAGGAGCGCAGGTTTTGGAATAGGAAATGGTCTTGAATACTCTGGGAAAAATGCTAAAAACCCAATGGGGTAGATGGTATAATTTACAAGAGGTGCTAATCTGTGTCAGAAGTAAATGCTAATATAAATATAGGGATTGATTCAAGTCAAGCTCTTGCTTCTTTGCGTACCCTTCAAAATCAAATATCTTCCTTTAATAAAAGCATTATTGCTAGCAATGCTCAGGCAACAGCAGCGCAAAAGTCGGCACTAGCAGGACTTACTGCTCAAATTGGAGCTACTAAAGCGTTCTCTACATCAATTGTAAATGTTGAATCAAGTGTATCTAGACTTGGCAATGCAATTGATAAAAACAAGCTTGGTCTTGGGGAATACTTTAGATACGGTGTGGCATCTAGTAAAAACTTCGGAAAGGTTTTTGCTAAAGAACATACTCAGATGACTGCTCTTGCAACAGAGAGAGTAAAAAGACTTCAAACCCAGTATATTGCCTTAGGTGCTGCACAAAATGGCGTAACACGGGCAATGGCTGTAAGACCTCTTGCACTGTTTAATGCAGATACAGCAATAGCAGCACAAAGACAGCAGTTATTTAGCAAACTTTTAAATGATGGGTCTACATCATTAATTAATTTTGGTAAGAACACTCAATGGGCTGGTCGCCAGCTAATGGTTGGATTTACCGTACCCCTTACAATTTTTGGTGGCATGGCTGGAAAAATCTTCATGGATCTTGAAAGGCAGGTTGTAAACTTCCGTCGTGTCTATGGTGATGCAATGACTCCAGCAGGCGAGACAGACCAAATGGTCAAAGAAATTCAAGATCTTGGTAAAGAGTTTACTAAGTATGGAATTACAGTGAAAGACACTGTTGGCCTTGCAGGAGACATTGCTGCGACTGGCGCACAGGGAGCAGATCTCATTGCAGCAACGGCACAGTCAACAAGGTTGGCAACTCTAGGTATGATAGAGATGGATCAGGCTATGACTGCCACCATATCCTTGCAGACTGCATTTAAGCTAAGCAACGAAGAACTTGCACAATCTGTAAACTTTTTGAACGCAGTAGAAAACCAAACAATTCTATCTCTGGGTGACGTTACTGAAGCAATTCCCAAGGTTGCTCCAGTAATTATGGGTCTTGGAGGAAACGTTGAAGACCTAGCTTACTTCCTGACTGCCATGAGAGAAGGTGGGGTGAATGCAGCAGAGGGGGCAAACGCACTAAAATCTGGTCTTGCATCTCTGATTAACCCAACAAAAGGTGCTAGAGAACAGCTTCAAAAAGTTGGCATAGACATTGACTCAATCATATCTACTAACAAAGGGGATATCAGAGCAACCGTTCAAGAATTTGGTAGCGCCTTGATGACACTTGATAAATTTGGAAGGCAGCAAACGCTTGCTAAAGTTTTTGGTAAGTATCAATTTGCAAGATTGGGTTCATTATTTGAAAACATTTCTACAGAAGGTTCTCAGGCAAGTAGGGTTATAGATCTTGCTGGAGAAAGCATAGAAGATCTTGCTGGACTTGCTGACAAGGAACTTGGGGCAATTGAAGAATCAATTGGTATGAAATTTACTGGGGCACTTGAAAGATTAAAACTTGCAATAGCACCAATTGGAGAAATATTTCTAAAGATTGCAACTCCAATACTTGAGGTAGTTTCAAAGATTCTTGACAAGTTTAATGATCTTAGTCCAGGAATCAAGCAATTTATAACCATTCTTGTTGCTGGAGTTGGGGTTGTGGCTCCAACAGTAATTATGCTTATTGGTTTGTTTGGTAACTTTATTGGTCAAGCTGTAAAAGGTTTTGCAATGTTTAACAATTTGTTTAACAGATTAAGGGGTGGGGGTCAGGATCTTTCATATTTGGCAGGAGAACAGTTAGATGCAGCAGCAGCAGCAGCAAGCTTAGAGGGAAAGACCACCAGATTAACTGCTGCATTAAACGTTCAAAGAAGTGCGGTAGGACAGCTTTCAAGAGCTTATGGAACATATGTTGCTGCAGCGGGTTCTGCTGCTTCAGGACTTCCTCAGGGATTTGGAGGTCGTCCTGTTAAAAAAATGGCTACTGGTGGAATGATCAGTGGCGTTGGAAATAAAGATACTGAGCCAGCACTACTAACCCCTGGTGAATTTGTAATGAATAAAGAAGCAACCAGAAGATTTGCTCCCGTACTTGATGCCATGAATCGTGGAACAGTCAAAGGTTTGAATGATGGGTCAAAGCTTTCAGATTATGTTGGTTCAACTGCTAGAACTCATTTAACTGGAAGAGTAAGTTTGGGCACTTCAGAAGCCCTTGCTATGGAAAATTTAACCGCAGGTGCAAGAAGAAATCTTACAGTTTTGCAAGAAATTGAAAGAGTTCTTGGAAGAACAATTTCTAGTATTGGCGCTGTAAGCAATCTTATTGTTGAAATGCCAACAAATTTCAATGAAGCAATGAGAAGAGATTCTTTAACTGGAGGATCATTTGGGCAGGAATTTGGTGGAGCAGGAGTAGAAAAATGGCAAAGCACAGTAGCAGTAACTGGACAAGATTTTGAAGAATTAAGGCCAAAGCTACAGCTTCTTGACAATGCGATAGTCTCTGCTGCTGAAGATTTTGCAATAGTTGGCGACTCTAACATTGATGAAATTTTTAGAACAGCATTTTCTAGTCTTGACGATGAAACAAGGCAGATGCTTTCTGAAATAGAAAATCTTTCAAATGAATACAACAACTTAAGAGTAAGCGTTGGTGGGCTATCAGATCTTACAGATGAACAAAGAAGACTCCTTGCAGAAAGAAATATCGTTATGGATCAAGAAAACGATAGGATTAGAATATCCTCCCCTCTGGGAGACGCTTCAGTAAGAACAAGACAAGAAAGTCTTTCTTCTGGAAGAACTTATAGAAAAGCACCTCTGTTATTTTCTTCTGATCAGGTTTCCCCAGAACTAATTCGTTCATCTGTACAGTCAGCAGAGCAAGCAGCAATACAGGGATCTAGAGCATACTGGGCTACATTTGCCACTCAGATGAGGGCTGGAGGCGTAGCATCTAAGGCAATCTTTGCATCAGCGATAGCACAAGGAATGGACCCAGATCTAGGCAGGAAAATGCTTACAGACTCTGGGTTTAGCACATCAACAGCACAAAGAGTGTTTAGGGAGTTTGGTCTTTCTGGAGGAAGAGAACTAAGGCCAGCAGTTACTGAAGGTGCCAATGCTGCTTCCCCACCACCATGGTCACTTCAGCTTGGAGGATGGATTGGGCAGGGAATAGAGCAGGGTATGTCTGCAGAACTTCAAGATGCTCACTTAAAGATAAAAGCTGCTATGGAAAAAGGCAGAGCATTAAGCCTAAATATGCCTCCGATAGCTCCAGGAATGACAACACCTTTTGATGCAAGATTTGCTGGAAGGATGGGGCCCATGAATCCACTGGGAGGGCCATCCTCTCCTCTGCCACCAAGAAATATGGGTCTTCAGATAGCACCAAACTCTATTCAAAATCAAATACTATCTCAGACAAAATTAACTAAAGAAACAGAACAAGTTTCATCTTCTATGTCTAAACTTAAGGGGTCTGCATCAAAATTTGGAAAAACTATGGTTTCTGGGGGACTAAAAGTAAATGGAGCCATGGGAGCCATGAGCGGATTAGCTTTCGGAGCATCTATGCTAAGTGGACCTATTGGAGAATTCGCTCAAAAGATTATGCCAGCAATGTTTGCTTTTCAAGGACTTGCAATGGTGATGCCAGCGTTGCTTAAAGCTTTACCGTTGCTATTAACCCCAATAGGCATTATGGGAACAGCTCTTGCATCCGTAGCTGTTGCAGGATTTGCTTTGAAAAAAGGTCTTGATAATAATATTGATGCTGGCAAAAAAATGTCTGATTCTATGAATTTAGCATCCTCAGAAATTAAAAGTCTTGGTGAATTTTTTAATGGAACTGTGAGAGATATTTCTAAATCAAGAAATGAAGATAAGATTGCTGGACTTACTCCAGAAGTAGTAGAAGAAGGAAGAAAATTTGTAGAAACAGAATTTGGAAAAACTATGGTAGAAGAGGCAAAGCTTTCCTTTAAAGCAAATGCATCTGGTTTTGCAACAAACTTTGCTAATCAACTTTCAATGGCAATTGTGAGTGGTGCGATTACACCAGATCAAGCAAAAGCTGTTGCTTCGGGAATTGCAGAAGCTCTTGGAAAAGAAGAATTGTCTGCACAGGTAATAGCACAAATTACTCAAATTTTAAGTGCCAGCGGAGAGGATATAACAGAAAGACCAATGACGATACTGGCAAATATTGTTGCTAGCATTGAGCTTGATGAAAAAACTTTAAAAAGGCAGGCCGAAGAAAGTGCAAAAAAATGGGGAGATGATTTTTATGAAAACCTTCCTGGAGCAGAATTAGTTTTTGGAGAATTTGATGAAGCAGTAAGGGCTAGCGTGGCATATACACAGTCTTTGGTTTCTAATGCAAAAAGCCTTTCAGACAATGTTGAGTATCAAATTGTTGCACAGCAAGATAAAATAAATAAACTTAAAGAAGAAATCCGTCTAGAAAAAGAAAAAGAAAAAAATGCCAAAACGGAAGACAAAAGGAAAAAAGCTTCAGAAGCAAGAATTCTTAAACAAGGACAACTTGAAGAGGCAGTTGCACAAAGAAAGAAGTTGAGAGAAGAACAATCTGAAGTAATAGCTCAAAGAAGAGCAGAACTTCTTGAATACATGAACTCTTTAACCGAAGAAGACGGAAAACTGTCAGATATTGGAAGAGAAACTCTTACTGGGATGCAAAGATCTGTTGAGGCTAGCACAGAAGGGCTAGATACTGACAAAATGCTAGCATCTGCTCGAATTGCAATGGAGATTCAAAGAAGGCAGGCTGGGTTGCCAGCCCTAGATGAGCAAAAGCAAAGAGAAATTAGATATCAAATGATATTTGATTTATCAATTGGAGAGTCAGATCCAGAAGCTTCTAAAATTCTAGACGATCTTTATCGTGAGCAAGGTGGTAGGGGAGAAGCCTCAAAGGTTCTTGGGGTAACCATGGGCTTAAGGGTAGAAGGAGATTTTGATCAGGCAAACGAAGTAGAAAGAATTTATGCAAGCCTGGGGGAGACTGCAAGATCTGAATTTCTTATTTCATTAGAAACAGAAGGTAAGAGTCCAGAAGAAATTCTTGCTTTTGGAAATTTCTTGCTTAAGCTTCCAGAAGATTTACCAGAAAAAGTTAGAGCTACCTTGGTTCTGGCTGCAGAGGGTATGAGTGTTGAAGAGTTAGAAAACATGACAAGCGTTTTGAAAGACTTAGAAACACTTCCTCCTTCAGTAAGAAAAAACCTTACCGTAGAAGCAATTGGTGCTACTGCTTTACAAAAAATTTCTAAAAACTATGAACTATTCCAAAGTAAGAAAAACGCTAAAAAGCAAGCTGAAGTAGTTTTTGGAGAAGCGCCAGGAAACGTTGCTGCTGGATTAAAGGCTATGAGCATGGGTCTTGAAGATTTTGCTAAGGCACCATCTTCTGTAAAAATTGCTGTTGCCGCTCTTATGTCTTTAGAGTTAGATGTTCCAAAAGGTATGTCGCCAGATGCTGCTGAAAGATGGATAAAAGCAGAAAGGCTCAGACTTTTGAGTGCTGCTATGGGGGCCCTTGCTCCAGGAACAGATAGTGTAACGACAGAAACAGAAGGTGATACAACGGACGATACCGAAGATACTGGTGGAGGTTCAGAAACAAGATCATGGCTAGAAGATTTAATTGCTGAGACTGAAGCAAATCTACAAATGTTCCCTAGAATGTTAGATAAAATAAAGAAAAAATTCCCAGCAATTCCGCAACAAATAATTGAAGCAATTGGTGGTGGAGAAGAAGGAATAAAAAGAGCACAAGAACTCCTTAATGCAAATAAGAAAAAAGTTAAAGAGTTGCTTGCGAAATACAGAAAGGCTACTATTGCCGAAACTCTTAGAGGAATGCAAGATGAGATAAAAACAAAAAAGAGATCGGGTAGAGCTGAATCAATGTTAATAGATCAAGGGTTTAGCGAAGAAGATGCAAAGAGTCTTGCCTCAAACACAGATTATGTCTTTACTCTTTTGGAGGCAAAAGCAGGCAGGGGTGGAAAGTCTGTCAAAGAAGTTGTTGCGGCATTTGAGGAATTTATTGCAGTAACAAAAGAAGCAAAAGATCCAGTAGATGAACTTAATAAGGCATGGTCAGAATACTCAAATACAGTAGGCATGGCCTTTGATGTTGAGAAAACAAGGGTAGAAAATGAGTTTGCAGAAAAGCGTTACGGGGCAGAACAAAAAACAACAAAAGAAATTCAAAAACAAATTGATGCAAATGAAGAGTTAATTCAAATACAGCAAGACCTTATTGACGGAAAACAAGAAGAAATTGATGATTACGAGCGCATCAATGACTTAACCAGTCAAAATATTGATGATCTTCAAAGACAAGATGAATTAAGAAACAGGGTTTCAGATGCTCTTTCTCATGAACTTGATCTTATGGGTCAACAAGAGACCAAGATTTCTGAGGCATACGATAAAAGAATTAGTGCCCTTAACAAAGTTCAAGAACTAAACAACAGAATACTGCAACAACAAAAAGATCAATTGGGAATTTCTCAAGCTTTGTCAGAAGGAGATATCTATGCTGCAACAGCAGCTGCACAAGCAATGCGTCAGAATCAAGCAAAGGATGCACAGGATCAAGCAAGAGCAGGTCTTGAACAGGGGAAGCAGAATGCTATTGATTCTCTCAGAACAAGCGAGGGCTTAACAAGAGAAGAAGCTGAAAGACAAATTGCAGATATAAAAGAACAGTCTTATCAAGCAAGCTTAATGATTAGAATGGAAGAAGATAAGATTTATGCAAACAGTCTTGAGGTTCGTAGACTTACTAATGAAATTTACAATATCAATGAAGATATGATTGAGCCACTAACAAATCAAAACAATCAACACTCTAGAATACTAGAAAATCATCAAAAGGCTCTTGACATTGCGCTTAGTAATCTTACCGCTGCAGGACTCACGGCAGATGAATTTCAAAGACAAAAAGATGAGAATGCCGCGCTAGTTGCATCAATTGCTGGCAACGTTACAAAGGTTAACGAGTACAGGGATGCCTGGATTGCCGCAGGTAATGCTGCAAGAGAAGCACTTGCCAAAGCATCAGTAGGGCCAACAGATGCAGGAGGAAATCCAGCCCTAGGAAACATCAGGTATGGTACTGGTCAAGTTCACTACGCTGGAGGAATGATTAAGGGGTATGCAGCAGGAGGTTTACTCAAGTACACCTCTAACGAACCACCTCCTGGAATGATGGCAGGCGGAGTTGCTGGCAATGGATCTAGAGACTCTGTTTCTGCAAGACTTACTCCAGGAGAGTTCGTTATTCGTAAATCAATGGTAGATAAGTATGGAATGCCTATGCTTTCATCAATAAACCAGGGATCATTTTCAATGCCAAAATATAGTATGCCTAAGTCTGAAGGTATGACAAAGATGGAGTCCAACAATTCGACAAACATCTCTGCTCCCATGTATAATAGTTATAGCGTTGGAGTTAATGTTAGTAACGCTGGAGCTTCTGCAGATGAAATTGCAAATATAACAATTGCAAAAATTAAGCAAATGCAGGGCACACAGATAAGGAGTGGTCGTGGCTACTAGTTCGTATATGGAAGGTCGCAGGTCCTATCTAAGGGGTGCTACAAGACCCCAAGCTTTGTTATTTTCAGATAACTCAGGAACACTTGATAGTGGCTCATATGTCCCTACAGGAACAGAGGGAACAGACTTCATTATCTTAACAGATGGAAATAGGGGAGAGATTTCCATGTCTCAGCAAAGAATTGAATCAAGACAAAGGATGGTAAACGGAAACATGCGCTCGTACTGGACTGCAGACAAGCTAAACCTTTCCACATCTTGGAATAGGATTCCTTCTAGAGCATTTTCTGCAGACGTTGACTTCAATCCAGCTAATGGAGAAATAACAGACAATCCATCCACATACACAATGTACACAGTTGACGGCGGTGCAGGGGGAGTTGACTTGTTAAACTGGTATGAAAACCACTCTGGACCATTCTATGTATTCCTTGGCTATGACAAATTTAATATAAATGGCACAAAAAACTTTGAAAAACTTAGAGTGTATAATCAGGTTCTAAAAATGTACATATCTTCTTTTGATTATTCAATTGAAAAAAGAGGCGGAATCTGGTCAAACCAAACAACTTCTGGACATGACTTTTGGAATATTAACATATCCCTGGAAGAAGTATAAATGTTTCAATCAGAAGAACTTGAAAATCATCTGAAAACTTCAGATACAGTTAAAGTTGAGTCAGCGGTATATGCTGAATGGAATATGAATCAGCCAGGAAACATTAAAAACCTTGGAAACTATCGTTATAGACCAACGTATTCTGGATCTGAATACTACCTTCTTCCCGTAAACTATGATGAATTAGACATTGGAAACTGGTATACAGGAGCAACAGATTCTGACGTTGCTATCCAAAGTGGCTTTGATGATCAAGATCAACCAACACTGTTTATCTCTCCTAAAGAAAAGATGAAGCTTCTTTATTCTTTAAATGATTGTATAAGTCCTCATAGACCAAGGTCAGGAATAAACAAACCACTGTACCTTGGAAACATTGGTTCAACATACGAAACAGCGCAGTACATAACCAATCCATCTCCAATCAACAAGGTAACAGATTTACAAGAAGTAAATCAAGGATACATTGTTAACAGGCCAAGATACTATATGTCTCACAAAGATGATTTATTTAAATACTGGACTTCTTATAGAACAGAATATGGGGTTCCAAGTCCAAGACCTGGGGAAAGTGCTACATCAGAATTGCGTCAAGTTGAAAGAGGGATTTCGTTTTTGGTAAATGGCAATCACTCTATCGAAGACTCTGTTCCTTTTGTTGTCTATGAAAACCAGGTTCCAGCAAACAAGATTGTTGTTAAGATGCAGACAAACGTAGGAGGTGTCGATTTAGGAACCTTAAGATATGGAAACACATCAATACAAGATCCGCTATTTGGTGACAATAATAAGACTACACCAGTTCGATGGAGAATTGAAAAGCTAGATGAAGATGATAGTTGGGTAACTATGATATCTTTTGATGACGTATCTTTAAGGTCTGACGGAACTCCTATAATTGGTTTTGACGGTCACGTTGAAATATCTTATGGATTACAGATTCCATTAGAGTATAGAGATATTTTTATATTTGCTGACACCATCCCAAACTCAACCCTACTTCCAGATACTGCTCCAGAAGGATATACCTACCTAGTTAAAGAGTCAGACCATGATTTAGGTACGATGTGGATTTTTATAAATGAAGAATGGGTGTCTTTTACTCCAGACTACTCCTGGGCAGTGTCAGATGAATTGATTAACTATAATAGTAACTTTGTGACACAGCCAGCAAATCCAGATTACTTTTATGATGCAAATAACAACCCAGTGTTTAGAGAGTTCGAATGGTTAGGTGGTATGAGGTTAGTTATTGAAACAATGAATAAAAGTGGTTGTACATTTGACCTAATAGAACTTTCTCCAAGACTTTTGGTTGAAATGAGTGAAAGCGTTTTGTCATTCTCAATAACAAAAACAATGTCAGACCTTGGAAATGGATCTATACCTGTAGGTGGACTTTCTGCATCAACAGGACAGATTGAAGTTTTTGATACAGACTTTTCTTTTAATCAAAACAATGTCTTTAACTTTGAGGACTACAGAGGAAGCATCCTAGCAAACTATTTAGACATGCCAATAAAGTTTTTATTCTACGACATCACAAAAGAGGTAGATGGAATAGACTACTTCATTCCAGTAAAGACAATGTATAGCGAGTCATTTCCACAGGTTACTGGAGAAGCAGCAACAATAAGCGTAACCATAAGAGACTTGTTTTTTCTTCTTGAGTCAAGACCAGCCCCAGAGCTCCTGCTGACAGATGTATCTTTAAGCTGGGCGATAACGGTATTGCTTGACTACATAGGATTTTCAAACTACACATTTAAAAGAGTTGCTGGATACCCAGAAACAACGATCCCATATTTCTTTGTCGAACCTGATCAAAATGTTGCAGAAATGCTACAAAAATTAGCGGTAGCCAGTCAGTCAACAATGTTCTTTGATGAATATAACAACCTTGTTATAATGTCTAAGGAATACCTGCTTCCAAACAGTGAGGATGAAAGAGTAACCGATACAACTATGTATGGACAGGTGGAGGGGGACAATCTTCCAAACATCATCAATCTTTCTTCACAAGATAAACTTGTCTACAATGATGGTGAAATAAATTACACAACCAGATATATTCAAAGATCTATTGGATCAACGGCAACAGCGCAAAAACTAGATCAATACAAAGAGTATATCTACAAGCCCGTTCTTTTGTGGGAAGTTCAAGGAAGAGAAGCAACAAAAACAATAAACCAGCTAGGGGCACAGAACTCAGGATATACGCTTGGAGCAGTACCACTAAACACAAACTTAACAGAAGAGGTTCCATACTCATTAAATAATACAGTTTACAACAACGTGATTGATGTTGGAGAGAATGTGTATTGGATTCCATCATACTCTGGATACTTTTATGCAAATGGAGAAGTTATTAAGTTTGATGCAGTAGAGTACTCTGTTTCTGGAGAGATTGAGCCAGTGTGGGTTACAAGCAATCAAGAGTATCAAGATTATTTCTCTAGACTTACTTTTAATGGAAAAATGTTTCCTACGGGAAATGTAAGAATATACACAAAGCCAGAGTATGAAATTATTGATGGCATAACAAATATTAAAAATGGAGAAATTATAGAACATGGCAGAGGACAGTTTGGAACCCCCATAACAGCACACTCTGCAGGACTTAGTAGCGATAGCTATTGGTCAGATAACTTATATGTTCGAGGTTGCATAATGGATGCATCAAAATACCTATTCACTACAGGGTCTTATATTGAATATCCAACCACCCTTCAACAGGGAACTGCTGGTAAAATTCAAACGTCTCCATACATTGATGCGGATTCCTTTTCTGAATCTTCAACAAGAAATGGAATTATTAAAAACTTTCTGGCAGATAGTTATGCAACTGAATCAGAGGTAAATTATTATAAAACAACTGGACCAGGAACTATTCAATCATCTGCCTTAATACTAAATGGTCCAAAGTTTACAGATGCTCTTCCTGCATCATCCTTTATCTCTTACGTCTACAAAGACTTTATTGATCAAAACGGAGAGGCAATTCCCTACAAGCATTTTGGAACAAGGATGAGAATTGTTGGTAAGGTGGAGTCTGGAACAGATAAGTCTCAAACTCCTATCGGCGGCTATCCAATTTTTGAGGGATCTTCTGGATTAGAGCTATATTCATCTTCTAGCAACGTATCTCAGAATGCACCAGACCAACAGGTAAGAATCTATGGTGGCTCTGGAGGGATTGGGATAGGAGTAAATAAAGAAACTAATAATGGATACTTTTTTGAAATTGTAGCTTTAACTGCTGATAATGTTGGGGATTATGTTTCTGACAATAATGCTGGAGTAAAAGTTGCAAACATTCTTTCATCTCCAAGCCCGTCATGTGTAGCAAATGAAGTAACCGTTTACACAGAAAGACAGTTTGATTTTCAGGTTGGAGAAAGTGTTTTAATCTCTGGTCTAGTAGATGCAAATGACCCAACTAATACTAGGACTCCACTAAATGGAGAATATGCTATTACATCAATATTTCCAGATAAAAAATCTTTTAAATATGTGATAACATCGCCAACACCTCTAACAACAACATCAAGCACGGGTGGAGTTGCTTCGCAATCTATTCAAGAAGCTACAAACATTGCAAACATATATTTTTACAAAATTGTTTCAGATGGGAGTGGATCTGCTATACCAGTAAGACTTTGGTCTGGTCTTGGTCAAATAAACGTAGATAGTGGAGAGTTTGTTGGACAGAATAGATTGGCTGGAGAATCTTCAACAACTGTATATGACATGTCTGCAGAGTACATTAACATTGGATCTGCAAGAAGATTCTTTTTATATTTAAATGGAAAGCAAATATCTACTGTAGATGACATAGACCCATTGCCAGAGTACAATAACATGGCGGTATTTACAAGAGGGTCTTCCAGGTGTATGTTCGAGAATGTTTATGCTTTAGCCAATAATTATTCAGAAAGCACAACGTTTACCGTAGACTCTGGGATCTCAAAGGTATTTGGTGATGACCTAGTTGATGCTTCTGAGGCATTAAGAAAGTATGCAATTAGTGGGATAATCCAAAAGACATACCTTTCTGGAATAAGTAGTGCAGAACCACCAAAGTATAGAATGTACTTTGAAGAGTTTGGAACAATTTTAAGAGAAGTTGCATACTTTAATGTCAAGTACGATAGGGCCTATCCTGCACTCTACGCAAGATTAATGAATACTATGAATAGGGTCAAAGGATATTCTGTTTCAGGATTCTATGCAGGATCGTATGGGGCAGACTTCTTAATCTTTAACTGTACCGACTTTAATCTAAACCTTGACGATACTTCTGGAAACTATTTAAGAATTTCAGGAATTGCATTTACGCAAGACACAACCTATAATCTTAATGTTGATGACTACTACAAGAGTAAATCAATATTATCTAATTCAGATCTTGGAAAATCCTCAACCATATCAAATCCATTTAGAGTGTTAGAGGAATACAATAAGATTAAAAACTCAAGAATAAAGTATGGTGTTCATCAATTTACACCGATAGACAGCCCATACATTCAAACTTCTGATGCTGCTGAAGATGTTTTTGGATGGGTAATCGACAAGGTATCCGTTCCTAAAAAAGCAGTTGGAGTTAATACTTTTGGCACAACTAATCTTCAATTAGGAGACATTGTTAATATTAATTATAAAGATGCTCAAGGTCAAGGAATAGATATTATATCTCCAGAAACAAGCAGATTTGTTATCTATAACATGGAATACAAGAAGGATGCGTCAGGTCTATCAACTACGATATACTTGCTAGAGGTATAATTATGTTAGGTGATATAAATGGCTGAGCTAACTCAAGAGCAGTTGAACGCTTACTTTAATGGTGGATTTTTGCAAAACATTGATCCCAATGCCGCTTTTATTGGTAGTAATGTGTCTTACAAGCCTTATGTCCCCCCTGTTGAAACATCTCCTGCACCTATTAAAGATACTTCTCCACCACCCCCTCCACCACCACCACCGACACCACCTAATCCATGGATAACAACATCAACTTATCAAGCTCCAAGGGGTATAAAGCAGGCTCAGCCAGATATTGTTCTTGATCCAGAGATAGATACAACTGGAGATTACATTGTTGAAAGATTTTTTGAAGAGCTTGGTGGACAAGAACTTATTAATCTTTCTAGACACGATTTGATTGATGGCATCAATGTGGTGTATAATCCAATTGCAAATCTTTCTAGATTAAGGCAAAGATTTAACCCAAACAACATAATTGAATCAGACTTTCTTTCACAAAATGAAACAAGAAATGCTACAATTGACATAATATCACGCGGAATGTATGAGCCAGTCTTTGACGATCAAGGTAGGCTTGTTGTGGAAATTGATATAATGAGACCAGAAGAAAATATAGAAGTGCAAGTTTCTATTTCTGAAACACTGACAAGGATTGAGCTATGATTACAAACGCAGGAAAAGAAATTATCTCAAAGTATCTTTTGGGTCAGGTACCAACATATGCTAGTCACATATCTATTGGTTGTGGGGCTGTTCCCCTAGATGCAAATGATACTCCCCCAACTACAGAAACTTTAGCGGCAAAAACAAAGATGGACTTTGAGATGGCTCGCGTTCCAATAACATCAAAAGGATTTGTTGACGACAATGGAGTAACAAAGGTATCCTTAACAGCAGAGCTTCCAAAAGAAAATAGATATGAAATAACCGAAATTGGACTATGGTCAGCAGGAAGCAATTCCTTAGCAAGAAACTTTGACAGCAGGGTTTTATTTAACTTTTCAGAATCCTGGCAAGCACATAATACTTCAATCTCTGAAATTGCAACACCCATACCACTTGGTAGCGGAGGAGATATAACAACAGATCTTAAAGTACTTAGAGCTTCGAGCGATAACTTAGTTTTTTCTAACTTAGACAGAAAGACAAGAAAAGAAGGACCAAGATTCCTTGACTCCAAGATACTTCTTCGGGGTGACTCTTCTGTAATCCAGGGAAGTGCTGGAAATTGGTCAGCAGAAACTCCGACATACGCTGTAACCAATAAGGAAGCTGGCTCTTCCGTAGCGACTCTTACAGTATCAACACATTTGCTTAATATTGGAGACACCATACTTGTTGATATATCTGATGTAGATCTTGATGGAGAGCATGTAATTACAGCAAGAACTGACACAACGATAACCTTTGCTTCATCTGCAACAATATCTTCTGTTGCAACAACAGGAACCGTAACCTTTACACAATCAACACACATACACCTTAATGCCATAAACTTTGATATTTCAAAGAATGCTCCATCAGATTTAATCTCTCTTGCCTTTAGCTTAATCGATAGGGATGCTGTAGGAAGTGGAACAGACCCAGATTATGTAAAGATATTGATTGAGTTTTACAAAAATGAAACATCTACTACATCAGGATATGCAAAAGCAGAAATTGAAATTGATGGAACAGACTTTACTGGAGACAGGTACAAGGTTGTAGAGATTCCAATTTCAGAACTTATAACTAGTCCAGACTTTAGTTCTGCACAGGTTAGGCTTGCAAGAATATTTGCCTCAGTTGTTTATACAGATGGCGGAGAACAAAAAACATCTCCAGTTCACTATGTAGAACTAGAAGGAATAAGAATAGAAAACACCACAAGTTCAAATCCAATCTATGGAATGGTAGGTTACTCAGCAGTAAGAACGAGTGATGGACAGCCTATATACAAATATACAAACACAAACAACTACATCGAGTTTAGATTTAATTTGGATGTAGGATAATGGCACAAATAGCAATTCCTCAGGAAGCTTTTCAAGAAGTAGATATTTATACTGGAAAATATGCCGTAAGATATAGAATAATTTCAGATAATAAAAATAACTTTTCAAACTGGTCTCCAATATTTCAAGTAGATCCAGAGTATATTTATCAAAGAGGGACATTGGAAACTCCTGGATACCTGTATTTGGATAAGCTTGGTAGTGATTCTGTTGATCTAACTTGGAGTCCTGTCATAATTTACAAAATTGTTGACGGTTCTTTTGAAAGAATATCTGAAACTCCATACTATGATGTTTGGATTAGGTGGGCACAATCTAGTGGAAATAATCCAAGTGATTGGATATACAATCAAAGAATATATTCAACGTCAGTTAGAATAAATATTCCAGCAGAATATGTAGATTCCAATGGAATCACCAGAGGCAGCATAAAATATATGTATGCAGAAATATATAGACCAGGAAGGCCAATCATTAGATACGATCAAACTTATGAATTTCCTCAGAATTCTACCACTGTAGATATATTAAACAATGTAATTGATTTTGGTGCATTTCATGGATCAAGCTCAGGAACCCCAGGACTTTATCTATCCGCAACACCGATAGGTGGACTTGTAAACAACACCACTTACTATACAAGAACAATAGATTATACAACCATAGCATTGTATGATAATATAGAAGATGCATTAACTGATACTGATAGGAAAGACTTAACCTCTACTGGATCAGGAACTGGATCTTTTACAGGGTATCCTCTTAGAATGTATGACAATTTAATAACTACCCTTTAATGCTATAATTGATTAGGAGAATATAATGGCAAAAGTACCCCTTCCAGACCGTGGACAACCGCTTGACGTAACATATTTGTATCAAATTGCAAATGCTGTAAATGATTTATCAGATAGCATCTCTACAGCAACATACAACTATACAAGCGTTGATACCAGAACGGTAGGAAGACAAGATCTAAAAAACAACAATGCAAAGTTTTATGCAGGTTATGTTGATGTTGTTACAGATGAAACTGTTTTTGCAAACACAACAAAACCATGGTCAATAAACTTTGCTTCAGACTTTAAATACATTCCAATTGTTACGGCAACTCCAGTTAATACAGGAACAAGCACCATTGGTAACGATGTTACAATAACTATTACATCAGTAACAACAAATGCAGTAAATGGCATAGTTCGGTATAACTCATCTGGAAATGTAAGTACATCTGTAAACATCTTTGCAATTGGTCTACCTGCATGATATAATTAGTCGCCATGCTGATATGCAAAAAGTGTAAGGGAAGAGTCTTTATAGATAGAGCTTTTACTGCTGAAAACCACATAGAAACCTTTTGTATAGTTTGTGGCAGCAGAAAGTTTTATCATAACTGGGGACCGAATAATCAGGAGGCAGAATGGCTGCTAGCAGCGGAAAAGAAGAGAGCAGCGACAACAATATCACCGTTTTAAGAAGACCAAGAAGAAAGGTATGGTTCTTAAACGAAGACCTTGTAAGAATTGAACACACTAGCAGGGCAGCAGGAATTGTAACATTACATAATTTAACAAAAGATAGAAGAGAGACTACTACTATCGTTGAGTTTAAGAAAAAGCGTAAACGTGCCTTTACAGTTAAAGAAACGGCACAGCTTTTAAACTGTCACAGAAAACACATTCCAAGATTAGTTAAAAAAGGAGTCATTCCCCATCCCATAGGGGAACTTCCGAATGGAGAAAGAGCGTGGCACTACTTGTCATATTACTCAGAAGACGTTATAATGGAAGCAAGAAAAGCCATGTCTCAAATACATCATGGTGCTAAAAGAAAAGACGGATTAATAACAAATAATAAAGCTCCTACAGAGCAGGAGTTGCGTTATGCAATGGGAGATGGCATTCTTCTTTACACCAAAACTGAGGATGGAAGATTTATTCCAATATTCAATGAGACAATATAGAGTATGTTTTTCTTAGCATTGACATTATGTGATTTTTTTAGTACAATAAAGACAAACAACTATTGAAAGGATCTTCATGGAAGCAACAAAAATTCAGTGGGGACTAGGTTACACATTGAATACGGGTAATTTTCAAAATCTACGCATTGACTGTCAAATCTCAGATTGGCAACGAGAGGGAGAAAGTGCTAAGGAAGCATCTGATCGTGTCTACAAGTTTGTAGAAGATCAACTTACAGAAAAACTAAACCAAGCGAAAGAGGAACTAGCATGAGCATTAATAAAGCATATGTAGCTTTTGGAGAACGACCATACGTTGTTTGTTCTTATGGAGATACTCCAGGAAAAGCTTTGAAGAAGATGGCAAAGCTAATTGACAAGAAAGTCAAGGAAGATGATACTACAATAGTCCTTTCCCTTAATTCTTCATATGATGAGGATTGTGTTTTTGTAGCAACAGCAACCTTGTCAAACTTTTAATCATGGTAGATCGTAAAGATAGATTTGCTTTACTGAGTAGATTTGAAAAACTCTGGAAGTCTAAGGGTTTCTCCCCATTGACCATGAATAAGTACAATGAGCAATGGGCAGCAGATGCTCTTCTTGAATCGTTTAGTAGAGATGTAATCTATGAAACCATGGAATACTACTTTGACATAAATCCAAGACCAACATGGAAAGGATTTGCCAACAACGTGGATCGTCTGATACAATCCAAAGCAGACAGAGAAGAAGATAATAGATTGCGTGCTGAGAGGCGTGTGATGGCAAAGGAGTGGATGAGTTGAGTAATCTAGAAGCTAAGACATTATCGGCGGTACTTAATGATAAGCAAACGCATGTATTGCTTCAAGCAAATGTAGATACTCTTTTAAGAACGCACGGAGATGTTTGGGATTTTATTCGTAACTATTATGAGCAAAACCAAACATCACCACCAATCAATATTGTAAAGCAACAGTTTGCTGATTTTGATTATGTTACAGATACAGGTAGTACAAAGCATCACCTAGAAGAACTTAGGGCAGACTATCTTAATGATAATCTAAAGATGATGCTACGATCTGCTGCAACAGATATTCAAGAAGGTAAAGCATCTAATGCTCTTGATCATCTGATTACAGAAACAGCAAACATCAAGAGGGTTACATCTACTGTCAGAGACCTTGATGCTACTGATGTGGACAATGCTGTTGCTCACTTTGAGAACGTTAAAAAAATGCAGGAAGCAGGAACGCATGGAATTTACACAGGACTCGCAGGATTCGACAACTACCTTCCTGCAGGAATTACGCCAGGTCAGTTGGGTGTCCTTTTGGCTTATCCTGCTATTGGTAAATCTTGGATGGCTCTTTATCTCGCTGTTCAAGCTTGGAAGAATGGCAAGTCGCCGTTAATTGTTTCCTTGGAAATGACTGAATCAGAAGTAAGAAATCGTATCTTTGCCATCATTGGTCAGGGTATGTGGAGTCACAGGAAGCTTTCTTCTGGTCAGGTAGAGATTGACATGTTTAAGAAGTGGGCTGAGAAGACTTTTGAAGGCAAGCCAAGTATTAATATCATCTCTAATGATGGTCTGGGAGAAGTGTCTCCTTCAGTATTGCGAGGAAAGATTGACCAATATAAACCTGATATTGTTTTTATTGACTACCTAAATCTTATGACTAGCAATCAGAAAACTGATAGCGAGGTAGTTAAGATGAAGAATCTTAGTCGTGAGTTAAAACTGCTTGCTATTTCTGAACAGATTCCTCTTATAGCGATTTCTTCTGCTACACCAGATGATATAACCGATATGAATAGTGTTCCCACCCTTGGTCAAACTTCTTGGTCACGCCAGATTGCCTATGATGCTGACTTTTTGTTGGCATTAGGAAGAGCACCGAATAGCGATGTTTTAGAGTGCGTCTTCAGAAAAAACAGAAACGGCTTTTTAGGAGAATTTTATGTTCAGGTAGACTTTGACAGCGGTCGCTTTATTTATAAAGACCTAGAATAATAAAAGTCTTTGTATTTTTATGATATAATGATGATATGAAGTTTTGCAGTAGATGTAAAATAAATAAAAACAATAATGAATTTTATACTAATACAAGTAGAAAAGATGGACTAGGTACATACTGTATTGAATGTCAGAATGAATACTCTAGATCTAGGTATGCTTCACCAGATCAATATAAACAAAGAAAGATGTCAGAAAAAGAAAATAAAATAAAAAGAAAAGGATCATCTAGAAAATGGTACTTGAAGTCTACATATAACTTAACCATAGATAAGTATAGTCAAATGCTTTTAGAACAAGGTGGACTTTGTGATATTTGTGAAACACAAATAACTTCAGAAAGACATTTTGATGTAGATCACGACCACTCTTGCTGTTCAGGATATAAATCTTGTGGTAAGTGTGTAAGAGGACTAATCTGTTTTAATTGTAATTCTGTATTAGGACACAGCAAAGACAGAGTAGATATTTTAGAAAAAACAATCAATTATATTAAAAAATATTCTTTTAAAGATTTTGAATAGGATGATATAATAATAACATGTCTACAGAACACTCATTAGTAACACTTAACGATACTACCGCAACACTACTTACTCCACGAGGAGTTCATTCAGGAATGGATATTACAATTCAAAATGTTAATGAATCTGCAATCATATACCTTGGAGGAGAGGGAGTAACGTCAACCAATTATGGATATAGGCTTGCTGTTGGATCTGCTTGGAGCGTAGAGCTTCCTCCTAAGTACGCCTTGTATGCAATTTCAGACATCAATGGAGCAGAAGCTGCAGTCCTAAAGCTAGGCTTGGAGAATAGGCTCTAATGGCTAGATTTTATGATGCAAAGTCTATTGGAATTGGATATCTTGATGGAACGATTCAAGATTATTCTCCAATCTGGTCAGGAACAGAACTATCTTATACTGGAACTCCAGCAACAGGATCTTATGTTAAGGTTGGAAAATTAGTTTCTGTTCAAATAGAAGTAAACTTTACTGATGTTTCTGATTTTGGATCAGGTCAATACTATCTAACTTTGCCAATTAATTCTGCATATCATACAGATGTGTATGGGGGATCAATACATAAGGTAGTAAACCAAGGAATAGACCATTACAGCATAAAAGGACACCTAGAAGATGGGTCTAATCAATTCAGTATCTGGTCTATAAATAGCGCATCTTTAGATGAACCATTTGATTTCAACTCACCAATTGGAATTGATGAAGATGATAAATTCCATATGAACTTTTCTTATATCTGTGAGTAACACGCTGGTATAATTAATGCATGAACTACATGCATAAGAATATTAAGCGGTTTCACTTAGATGGAACTATTTATGATGACTCGTTCATACCAAGATTAAAAGAAGAGTACATAAGAATACTAGAGACTCAGATGAAGTTACAAGGATATTCCCCAAGACTTGACATTGAGCCAGACTTTACAATACACTATACAGGAAAAGCATACGATTTTATACTATCACTTTACGGAGCATTTGTAGGAAAGAGGAACTCAGAGTGTCTTACAGGAATAGACAAAAACAAACCAATATTTATACAGCAGAACAAGTCAGAAGGTCCATCCTTGGATCAGGAATCAAAATCGAATCAGAAGTAGATTCTGATTACATAGTATTCTGTCCGTTTCATAACAATTATCGCAGTCCTGCAGGAGAAGTCTCGAAGACAATTGGACAGTTTTTTTGCTTTTCATGCCAAACATCTAAAACACTAACAGAGTTCGTAATGTTTACCACGAGAAAGACATTCTTTGAAGCAACAAGAATGATTGATTCATATTCAACAGAAACAAACATCTCAGGACTTCTTGATGACATCCTTAAAGAAGAGCCAGAGTATAAGCCATTTGATGAGTTATTGATTAGAAGACTTCATCAGCAAGCCATTGAATCTCCAAGGGCTATGAGATATTATGAAGGAAGAAGAATCTCTATAGACTCAGTAAATAAGTTCTTATTGGGATATAGCGAGAACCAGGATATGGTTACCATACCCATGACCTCTCCAGATGGAAAGATATTTGTGGGATTTGTTGGACGGTCTGTAGAAGGTAAAGAGTTTAAGAATACACCAAAGCTTCCTAAGGCAAAGATCTTGTTTAACTTGCATCGTGCTAGAAAGTATGATACAGTTTACGTTGTTGAATCATCCTTTGATGCTATAAGGTTAGATCAAAATGGAGTGGCAGCAGTTGCAACGCTAGGAGCAAATGTGTCAAGGATACAGACAGACCTATTGACAAAACACTTCAATGATGTTATAGTTATCGCAGACAATGATGATGCAGGTAAAGAAATGCAGAAAAAGATTTTAGATCGTCTGGGGCATAGAGCAACAATTATTGGTCTACCAGATAGATTTAAAGACATCGGAGACATGCAAGATTCCGATATACAACAATTAACAAAAAGAGTATCAGATCCACTACTAAATTACATATAGGAGAAAATATATTATGAGTATAATTAAGGGACTAAAGGCCATGGAACAGGCCATCGATAAGCCCAAATTTGCAGATAACTCAGGGGGCGTTAAGGTTCGCTGGGTAAAGCTTGATGATGGTCAGTCTGTAAAGATTCGTTTTGTAAACGAACTTGATGCAGATTCACCAAATTATAATGAAGAACGAGATCTCGCTATCGTAGTTTCAGAGCACACAAATCCAAAGGACTACCGCCGTAAGGCTGTATGCACAATGGACTCTGAGGGTCGCTGCTATGGCTGTGAAATGGCTCGCAAGGAGCCAAAGAGTGGTTGGCGAGCACGTTTGCGATTCTACACCAATCTACTTGTAGATGACGGTATTGAAGATAAGTACGTTGCCGTTTGGTCACAAGGTGTAAGTAAGCAGTCTGCATTCAACAATGCAAGGGAATATGCTCTGGAGACTGGAAGCATTAGCAATCTAAACTGGAAGCTAAAGCGACAGGGTACGGCTATGGAGACGACATACGTTCTTCTTCCATCTGCTCCAGACACAGAACCATTTGATTGGTCAGGCATTGAACCATATAATCTTGAGAAGGTTGTCAGAGAACTTCCTTATTCAGAACAGGAAACATTCTACCTTGGATTTGAAGGTCCAGTAGGTGCGTCCACTTCCAACATTGATTGGTAAATAGGCTGGTAGGAGGGGCTACTCCATCGTGCTGAATTTCGCAGTAGCTTAGGATGGTTGTAGTTAGTCGGCGAAGCTAGGTTGAAATTCCAGAGAAGTGCCTCTCCTACCTTATTTTTTTGAAAGGGTAATCTTGTATATTCCATTGCACGTTCACACACACTACAGCCAGATGGATGGTGTTGCTACTCCAGAAGAGTATGTAGAAAGAGCAAAAGAAAATGGCATGTCTGCGCTTGCTATTACAGATCATGGAACGTTGTCAGGACATCGACCAATGTATCGCGCAGCGAAGGCTGCAGGCATAAAGCCAATCCTTGGTATTGAAGGGTACATGACTAAGGACAGACTTGATAAAAGAGACAAGTCAGAGAGAACAGATCCACTAGACCTTGTATACAATCACATTGTAATTCTTGCTAAGAATGATCAGGGTTTAGAAAACCTTGGAAAATTAAATGAACTTGCATGGAACGAAGGCTTTTATAAAAAGCCACGAATTGACTTTGAACTTCTTGATCAATATGGTGAGGGCTTGATTGTTTCTTCAGCATGTATGTCTGGGTTTATCAACAAGGCTATTGAGGAAGACAACTATGCAGTAGCAAAGCAGCATCTTAAGTGGTTTGGTGATCGCTTTGGTGATGACTTCTATGTTGAAGTTATGCCTCATAATACTGAAGGAATGAATCAAGCACTAATTGAATTAGCAGATGCTCAAGGACACAAGATCATTGTTACTCCTGACTGCCACCATGCAACGGTAGATCAAAAAGAGATTCAGGAGATGATGCTTATTCTTAATACTCATGCCAAGATAGAAAAAGAATCCACATTTGAAAAGTCAAAGAAGATTGACAGCATGATGGACAGACTAGACTATCTTTATGGCAAGGGAAGGATGATGAGCTTTAATAAGTTCGACATCCACCTACTCTCTGCTGATGAGATGAAGGAGTCCATGGAGAAAAACGGTGGATTCAGAGAAGACATGTTCACCAATACCCTTGAGGTTGGCGAGAAAGTTGAAGAGTATACGATTAACAGAAATCTAAACCTACTTCCTGTAGAACATCGTGATCCAGATAAGGAGATTAAGAATCAAGCCTTAGAGTTCTTAAAAGAAAATGGATTGGATAGTCAGGAATATTTAGATCGTCTTGATGAAGAGCTTTCTGTAATTAAGGATAAGAAGTTTGCATCTTATTTTATCGTTGTTAGAAACATGCTCACTTGGGCTAAGAAGAATGATATTATGGTTGGTCCAGGTCGTGGATCAAGCGCAGGATCTTTGCTGTGCTATGCACTAGGAATTACAGACATTGATCCTATGAAGTATGGACTACTGTTCTTTCGCTTTATTGATATTGATCGTGATGACTGGCCTGACATTGACTCAGACATTCAAGACTCACGCCGTGAAGAGGTGAAAGATTATCTAGAAAGACAGTATCGCTATGTAGCATCAATCGCAACATTCCTTCAGTTTAAGGACAAGGGAGTCGTTCGAGATGTTTCTCGTTGTCTTAACATCCCACTTGCTGATGTTAACCGTGCGCTCAAGGCAGTGGATACATGGGAAGAATATCTGACATCAAAGAATACCGCATGGTTCCGTGAAAAGTATCCAGAGGTAGAAGTATATGGAGATCAACTTAGGGGTCGTATTCGTGGAACAGGTGTCCACGCTGCAGGAGTTGTGACATCAAAGATGCCTATCTCCAAGATTGCTCCAATGGAAACTCGCTCAATAACAGGATCAAAAACTCGTATTCCTGTTGTTGCGGTAGATATGGAAGAAGCAGCAGACATTGGTCTAATTAAGATTGATGCATTGGGTCTAAAGACTCTTACCGTGATTAACGACACACTTAATATAATTAATGATAGGCATGGAAAGAAGATTAACTTAAAGTCAATTGACTTAGAGGATAAGAATATCTACAACATGCTCTCTGATGGTCATACAAAGGGTGTATTTCAATGTGAGGCAACACCTTACACGAACCTTTTGGTAAAGATGGGGGTATCTAAATTCGATGAATTGGTAGCCTCTAACGCTCTAGTACGTCCAGGAGCTATGAACACCATTGGTAAGGATTATATTGCTCGTAAGCATGGTAAGCAGGGCATTACCTATGCCAGCCCAATCATGAAAGACTTTACTGAGGATACATACGGTACAATTCTGTATCAGGAGCAAGTTATGCTTGCCTGTACGTCTCTTGGTGGAATGACAATGGGGGAAGCCAACAAGGTTCGTAAGATTATCGGCAAGAAAAAGGATGCGAGAGAGTTTGACGAGTTCAAAGAGCTATTTGTTCGGAATGCGACTGGGCCACTTGGTGGGACGGCTGCTGAGAAAATGTGGCATGACTTTGAGGCCCACGCAGGATACTCGTTTAATAAGTCTCATGCTGTCGCTTACTCAACCCTCTCGTACTGGACGGCATGGCTAAAGTATTACTATCCACTAGAGTTTATATTTGCCTTACTTAAAAATGAAAAAGATAAGGATGGTCGTACAGAGTACCTCATTGAGGCAAAGCGTATGGGCATTCCAATGAAGTTGCCACACATCAATGATTCAGATATTGACTTCAAGATCGAAGGGAAAGGAATTCGTTTTGGGCTTTCTAGCATTAAGTATATTTCTGATACTATCGCTAAAAGATATATTGCTGCACGCCCCTTTAACTCTTATGGACAGATTCAAGAGTTTACGTTTACAAAGGGAAATGGAGTAAATTCAAGGGCACTTGAAGCACTAAGAAAAGTTGGTGCAGTTACGTTCCCAGATAACCCCAGGAATGAAGAAGAGATTAAGGAAAACATGTATGAGTATCTAACTCTTCCTGAGTTTAACATTCAAGTTCCACAGCACTATCATGCATACATTAGTAGTGTAGATGAGTTTGATGAAAAGGGTGCCTTCATTATGATGGGGGTTATCAGAGGAATTAAACGAGGAAAGGGCTGGAGCAGAGTAGAGTTACTAGACAACACAGGAAGCGTAGGAATTTTTGATGAAGAAGAGACATCCATCGAAGCAGGTCGCACTTATATTATTCTTATTGGATCTAACAGGATTGTGGAAGCAGTTCCTATTGACGAGATACGAGAAAGCAACAGCCCGTTGGTACGGTTCTTAAGCTATAAGCAATTGCCATATGGACAGGACGAGTATTTCGTGTTATCATTTAAGCCAAGAGTTACAAAAGCTGGAAAAAGAATGGCCTCACTTGTGGTAGCAGATAGCGGAAGAGATTTACTTTCAATGATCGTATTTCCTAGCGCATTTGCAATGGCTTACACAAGATTAGAAGAGGCTAAGGCATATAAGATTAATTACAGTATTTCTAAAGATGAAGACTTAATATTTCAGGAGGTAGTTGTAGCGTGACGTTAGACAATATGGCAAAAATGATTCACAAGAATGCAGTAGAAAAAGGTTTTTGGGAACCAAATACGGAGGATAATCATACCGTTTTTTATCTTAAGCAGATTGCAATGATTCATTCAGAATGCTCCGAAGTTCTTGAAGCAATTAGAAAAGAAAAAGGTGACGATCAGGTTGTGGAAGAGTTGGCAGATGTCCTTATTAGAACCCTAGATTTATATGCAGGACTAGTTAGTGATGGGTATACAGAAATGTCTCTAGACGAAACTATCACAAAAAAGATCGTAGTTAATTCTTCAAGGCCAATGATGCACGGGGTGTTGGCGTGACAAATGTTGATGAAATTCTTGCACAGCTTAATCCTAAGTTAAGGAAAAAGATTTCTTTAGGATCTGATATAGAGCAGACAACGTTTGCAAAAACTCCAAGCTTTGGATTGAATCGTTCTTTGAATGGAGGTCTTCCTTACGGTAGACAGGTTTTGATCTACGGTAACAAGTCATCTGGAAAGTCATCATTCTGCCTGCAAACAATTGCTCAGGCCCAAAAGCAAGGGAAGGTTTGTGCATGGATCGATGCGGAAATGACCTATTCTCCAGAATGGGCAGAAGCTCTTGGGGTAGACAACTCTACCCTTATCCATTCTACGGCTCGGACAATGAACGACATGGTAGATGTTGGTACAGAACTGATGAAAGCAGGAGCAGACATTATCGTTGTAGATAGCATTTCTGCATTGCTACCAGCAATATATTTTGAGAAAGACTCTGCAGATCTAAAACAGTTAGAGAACACTAAGCAGATCGGGGCAGAGTCAAGAGATATGGCAAATGCCGTCAAGATGCTTAACTATGCAAACAATCAAGTAAAGCCAACTCTGTTGATCTTTATTTCACAGATCAGGAATAACTTTGGATCTATGCATGTCTCTCATGAGCCAACTGGTGGTCATGCTACAAAGTTTTATTCATCAACAATCATCAAGTTGTTTTCTAGTCAGTCAGACAACCAAGCAATTAAAGGTAAGACCTATGTTGGTGACAAGATTATTGAAGAAAAGATTGGCAGAAAGGTTCGATGGGACGTTCAATTCTCGAAGACAAGTCCTGCTTTCCAAGGTGGAGAGTATGACTTTTACTTTAGAGGGATAGACGTTGGAGTAGATGCTATAGCAGACTTGGTTGATACAGCAGAGATGCTTGGATTCATTGAACGTGGTGGTGCATGGTATACAGTAGAGGGAGAACGTTATCAAGGAAGAGATAAGCTAGTTATGGCAGTAAAAGAAAACCTAGACATCCAGGAAGCTTTGATAGAAAAGATTGCTAATGCGTAAATTCTCAATCTACAAAGGAGTGTTTGTTTGCCAAAGATGTAAGAAGGAAGTACCAGAAGCAAGAATGTATTATGAAACATTAGATTTTACTTGGATGTGTGAAGAAAAACATCTATCGAAAGTAAACTTTCAGTCAAGAGGATATTGATGGCAACTAATAAAACAGAAGCGTCAGAACTCAAAAGAATGGGTGCCAAGGTACACAAGAACTCTGGTCGTGGAATGATTAAGGGGGATGGAAACTTGGATGAGTTTGTTATAGATGTAAAAGAATATAACAAGTCTTATTCCGTTTCTATCGACAGTTGGGCAAAAATATGTACAGATTCGATGAAGGTAGATAAAAGTAAGTCACCCATGCTTCAACTTGTTTTGCGAGATGAAGGAAAGGTAATTAGACTATCAGTAATAGAGTGGTCTATACTTGAAGATCTAATAGAAAGGGCATCTAGTGTCAACAACGATTGAGCAGATTAGTGGTTTGCATGAGATTGCAGACTATATGAAAGATGATGAACTAAGCCAAGCACTAGAATTTATTGCTAAGATAATTCTAAAGCCAGACATTCCTCCTCAGGTTGCTACGATTGAGATCGTTAGGTTACAGGCAATCGCTGCAAAGATGCAGATGAGGGCAACGTGGATGGCTAACGTAGATAAAAGTGATAGATCAAAGAAAAATGTATATTATTCCGCAGCAGCAGAAATTGACAAGGTAGTTGCAGCACTAAAGTTTATACTTAAGTGATACAATTATTCCCTAACAAGATAGGAAAAAATAATGGCTAAGAACTTTTTAGAAGAAGTAATGGATAAACAACCAGAAGGCCCAATTGACACAAGAGCTTTGATTAATAAGATTGAGTCTGGCTATACAGTAAACAGAAAGACTGAGTTCAAGACAAAGAAAACCTTTAGTCCATCGGCACTTGTGTATGGCAATGGTGCTTGTGCTAGGTATTGGTGGCTCGCTTGGACAGGAGCAGACTTTGAGGACAATGCAGATGCTTACGCTGTGGCAAACATGGGCAGTGGAACAGATGCACATGAGCGCATTCAAACAGCAATTGAGAATGCAGGGCTCATGGTAGAGAAAGAAAAGCGTATTGTTGCACAAGATCCACCCATCTTTGGATTTGCTGATGCTGTAATCCAATGGGGTGAAGAGCAGCCTGTAGTAGAAATTAAAACAATGCGTGAAGAATCATTTGCGTATCGTAAGCACGCTAAGCCACCAAACTACCACCTCATGCAGCTAATTATCTACATGAAGGTACTTGGAAGAAAGCTTGGAGTGCTTCTTTATGAAAATAAAAACTCTCACGAACTACATGCAATTACCGTAGAACCCAAAGAAGAGTACATTGCTTGGGCAGATTATGCATTTGATTGGATGCGTAAAGTGAGGAAGCAATGGGAAGAAGAAGATATTCCTCAAAAGACGTACAGGTCAAACTCAAAGGTGTGCAAGGGTTGTCCAGTAGCAACAACCTGTGCGTCTGCAGACAAGGGAACAATTAAAATACAGCCTCTGGAGTACCTTGGATGAAGATTTGTGAGTGGTGCTCCAAGGACTTCAATCCTAAAGTAACCTACCAGATTTACTGTTCCTCAGAGTGCAGAGAGCTTGCTACTAAAGAGAAAATTTCTTATAGGCAGCAAATTGTAAGAGCAAAAAGTAGGTCTGGAAAAAAAAGAAAATGTGCTGGTGGATGCGAAACCATTATTTCTATATATAATAACAATGGTTTTTGTGGAAACTGTATGGTAAATAAAAGAAAAGTTGATCAAATGCTAAAAGAACTTAAGGGGTTGTTTGACTATGAGCAAGAAAAGTGAAGCACTAGGTCTAGACGCACCCAGTTCATTTTGTGCAATAGATGCAAGCACACTAAGCATAGCGTTTGCATTCTTTATTGATGGTGAGTTGGGCAGGTACGGCAAGGTTACTTTTTCAGGAAATACAATCTATGAAAAGTTATCTGATACTGCCCACAAGACCATTAGCTTATTTAAAGCTATGCCAGTAGACTGCATGGTAATTGAAAAAACAATTTTTGCTAACAGCCCTCAAGTGGCTGCAAACCTATCCCTAAGTCAAGGGGCACTAATAGGTGGAGCATCCCTTGGTGGCGTTACAAAGGTGTATGGAGTGGCTCCAATGTCCTGGCAGTCCTATGTTGGAACAAGGCTACTGACTACAGATGAAAAACAAAAGATTCATAATGCCAATCCAGGCAAATCATCTTCTTGGTATAAAGCCAAGGAAAGAGAACAAAGAAAACAAAAGACTATCTCAACAGTTAATGAAAGATTTAATATAAACATTAGCGATAACGATGTTGCTGATGCCTGTGGCATTGGAATGTTTGCTGTTGATAATTGGAAAA
>Ga0196901_1000014_pt1 | contig 77855 bp, 60 predicted proteins | sample CB_VirMetaG_FD_169099 | JGI IMG/M metagenome (GOLD analysis project Ga0196901, IMG submission 169099) | Freshwater to marine saline gradient viral communities from Chesapeake Bay - CB_1504_1 Viral MetaG (v3) (version 3) | ecosystem: Environmental > Aquatic > Marine > Coastal | place: USA... | reverse complement strand
TAGAGTCGCCTTCTCCGCTGCTTTCAACAATAATGTTAGCAGCATCAAAGGTTAAGTTCTCTTTTAAGTATGCCATACCTAATCAGTGTCCTTATACTGTGCTTTTAGCGTTGGTGCCAGCTTCTTCACCTTTGGTCTTAGCCTTAGGAGCAGCTGATGGCTTTTGAGTTGATTGGGCTGGAGTATTACCAACCTTACCAATTAAATCCTTAGCTGTTGGAGCAGCACGGCCGCTTTCGTCACCAGAACTCATTGCTGGTTTTGCTTCAGCACCTTTGGCGCCTGCATTAGCAGCAACAGTTGATTTTTTGTTCACAGCACCTTCTTCGCTCTTAACTGGAGCAGGAGCAGCTTTTAAAGCAACGCCTTCTTCTAGTGCTTCAGCATCTTCGTCTTCATCTTCAGAAACTTCTTCTTCAGATTCAAACATGCCTTCCATTTCCATGTCGCCTTCTTCAGCGCCGAACATGTCAGCATGTTCTGGCTCTTCAGCTTCATCAGCCATTAGAGCTTCAAACTCTGCCATTAATTCTTCCATTTGATCTTCTAGATCAACAACACGGTCTTCTAAATCTTCTTCTTCGCCTTCTTCGTCGTCAGCGTCTAATTCTAGTTCGCCTTCTTCGTCGCCCATTTCAACGTCCATTTCCATGTCGTCTTCGGCTTCAGAAACGCCTTCTTCGTCAGCTTCGATATCGTCGATTAGATCATCAACTTCATCTTCTGCCATGTCTTCTTCAGACATTAGGTTTTCGTAAATTTCACGAGACTTCTCAACCACGATTTCGTGGAATAGGTCTTGTGCTTTTGAATCTTCGTCATTAATGACGTATTCAATTAGCTTCTCGAATTTGTTCATGTTTTGTTCTCCAATAAAGTATGGCTTTATGTGTATTGTATTTACAATAACTTACAAAAATGTGCGTATATTACACTGAAAATAACAAAAAAGGGCGAAAAAGTCAGAAATTGCTACTAGATATAGTCAATTCTGCTTACATTGGTGGCTGCATTGCTTCTGCAGATACAGCGTATTGTTTTTGAATCTTTTTTAATTTTTCTCGATATTCTACGTTACGCAAATCAAGCATACGGCGTAGTTTATTAATCTGCTTTAATGTTAAACGAGTTTTACGTGTAGCATCGTCGTCAAGTTGAGTGTTGTCATCTTGAACGTCTTGGTATCCTGGGACAGCTTGATCAAACATTTCGTTAAGTTGCATAGTTTTATTTATACCCCGGGCGGCGGTGTTCCACCTGTTGGCCCTGTGCTAGGCATTGGCGGGACTTCCCCAGCACCAACTTCGACACCTTCACCGCCTTCTGGTGGTGCTTCCATCCCTTCTAAATTGCCCAAATCTGTCTCAAATCCACCAGGCATAATGCCTACAGAACGTAAATCAGAACCTTCCGGGCTCATATCTTCTTGTGATCCTTGCTCTTCGTTCCATAATTCTTCGTTGCGAACAATTTCTTCTTCAGTTAAACCTAAGAAACGTTCTAACAAGAAACGCTTGCTCATGTATGGTAGTTGTTCTAAACCTTGGAATGTTCCTACACGTGCTGAATCCATTTCTGCTTGGCGGAATGTAGCAAAGTTTTGTGGAGAGTTGAACTTTAAGTCAAATAAGCCTGAGTCAATATTAAATCCTCTCCAGCGTAAAAACATCTTAAACTCGTCATCTAACGTAGCGACTAGTGTATTTTGCAAACGTTGGCAGTATTGATTAAAACGATATTCCTGAATTAGTGCTGTGCCTACCCGTCCGTCTGATAATGGTGTTGCTGAATCATCTGGACCAGTTGGCAAATAACTGCTTGGTACACGTAATCCACGTGCCATTTTGTTATTAAAATACTTTAAGTCATCAATTTGGCCTAAATTTTCACCGCCAGGTAATGTTTCAACTTTAGATCCACGTCCTTCTGCCGTTTGTGGGAAGAAGTAATCTTCGTTAATGCTTAGTGGATTATAAGAAGCATCCATTGCACTAGCGCCGCCGTTTTTAGTAGGAATGCGACGTTGATGGATTTCGTTTTTAACACGTTCAACAAAACTCATAGCCATGTGACTTGGCATGTTACCAACGTCAATATAGAAAACACGACGTTCTGGCGCACGTTGAACGCGGTAAATTAGAATTGCGTCTTCTAACAATTCTTTTTGTTTGAATACTTTGAAAATGTTTTCTAAAATACTTTGTCCAAATGGCCAAAAGTAATCTAAACCTTCTGTTAAACTTAAATGAACCACATGTTTAGCATCAATTGCAGACTCGTTCATTGCAGTTTCAAACCGTCCTTGAATACCTGCACCTGTGCTGCCTGGTGCATTATAATTGTATTGCTGCCCATTAGCACTAGTTGGAATAGTATGTTGGAAATCGTTTGTGGATTTTTGTGCTACTGTTAAATTTTCAAAATTAGGATTAATATCGCGCACAACGTATTGTTCTGGCTTTTTACCTTCGCTTTCATTTACAATAACACGTGCCACTTTACTTGGCTCAACCCAGAATAGTTCAAATGTTTCTGGGTCGCGAATGAATACTTGATCGCCGTATTTTAATGTATTACGAAAAAGTTTAAAAATTCTTTGATCAAACTGATTTAATTTAGACCATTGTTTTAATTGCTGTCTAATAATGTTTACTTCATTTTCGGTTGGTTTTTCGTTAAAGTTAATTTCAAACGCTGTACCATTTTGTTCATTTTCTTGTGTGCAGAATTCAGCAATAATATCCAAACAAGCATTAATTTCCGAGTCCATATCCATTGCTTCGTATTGATTATAACGCTCAACACGATTTGGATGTCCTGTATATACTTCTGGCAATACACTTTCATAATTTCGAAACGAAAAGTTTGGCGAATTATTTGACGCCATGTTGCCATTGCCCATTGGGCTAAATCTGCCAGAAGTATCGGCTGCTCGGAAATGTTTTTTGTAAGACATATCGCTATTTAGCTATAGTTCGCACGGAACATTTTTTCAGATACAGCAGTGTGTCTCTGTATGGCGTCAATTACTGCATCAAGTTTTGCAATTTGGCGTTCCATCAAATCTATCTGAGGTTTCATATCACGAGTATCTTTAATTTCTACTGGTATTTTATTACCTTCAAGTGGAACAACAGCCTCAGTGCCGTGTAATGTGGCACGATAACCTGATTTTGGTCCTGTCGCAACACCACCATAAGCCAAACTTTGTTGTGTTTCTAGAGTCGCTGGTGCAGCGGGACCAAGTTTTGTTGTAGGAGCAGTTAACTCAGGAATAGGTGCTTTAATTTCTGGTTCTGTCGGTGTCTTAACTTCTGGTTCTGTCGGTGTCTTAACTTCTGGTTTTTTAGGTTCAAACAAATACATACCTTCAGGAACCTGGCGTTCTCCAGACTTAATAGATTCATAAAGAGGAGTACCGGGCATAATTGGCTCTAGACTACCCGGTGTTGGGCGTGCTGCTTTACCACCTACTGTTGGCTGAGTGCGTTGATAATATTCATTCATACCAGCAGTTAATTGGGTAATACTCTTGTTTAACTCATCTAACCGTGTGTTTAACTCAGCAATACGTTCTGGATCTGTTTCAGTTTCAAGTTGTTTTCTAATGGATTCAAGCTCTTGACCCATTTTAGCACGCTGTTCAACTGCAACTGCATTCTGTCCAGGTGTTTGGACGTTTGCTGGAACATTAGAAATATTATCATAAACCCATTGTGTTACATCGTTAATTGCGGCTGCAAATGTTTTTACGCCAGCAGTAACCGTTTGAAATTCAGTTGCTAATAACGAGATGTTTGATGCTGCTTGTTCTAAATCAGCTCTAGCGCCGGCTAAATTTTGTGTTGCTTCATCTGGAAATTGTGTACCTTGATCAATAGCATTATATGCGCCATCAATTGCTTCACCAATTTTACCAGCATCACGTGTTGCTAAATTTAGTTGCTCGTTATACATGCGGGTAGCAATTGTGTTATTACCAGTTGCTTGCGCTAATCCACGATATTGTTGTTCGGCAATGATTGCGCTATCTTGCAAGTTTTGTGTGAATTGATTCATTTTCATAGAACCAGCAGCAAGTGCGCTAACATTTTCAGCAAAACCCGGAATAGTTGCAGCAGCGGCTTGTGCTTCTGGTGTTGTATAGAAACCTGTAGCTGCCGCCATAATCGCAGACGCCATTTGTTTATTGCCCATTGCTGTTTGTGCTAATACTGCTGCTTGCAATTCTTTTGCTGCTGCTTCTTGACCGTTTAATTGCATATCTCTAATCTTAGCAGCAAATCGTTCGTTAAGCATCATCTGATCCATTTCAGTTTGCAATTGCTTACGACTCATGCCAGTTAACTTAGCAATAGCGTCAAGCTCTTTGCCGTATGCCAGTGTTCCTGCTGCTAATTGTTCGTTAGATAATGTTTGCTGAGCGCCAAACCGACGTTGTAGATCTGCATATTGGATCATGGTATCAGCAATTTCATCAGAACTATATCCTAACACACGCAACTGCATATCTAATCGATTGCCTGCTTCGTCAGCTTTTTTCATGGCACCGGCAGTTGATGTGAACTGCTTAGATGCATCGAGAACGGTTCCGCTTAATCCTGCCAATCTTTGAGAATTTCTAGTAACAATTGCGCTCATTGCTTCAATTGGCATTCCTAGCTCGCTAAATTGTCGTCTAATATCTTCAATACCTCCTGCACCTGCTGCGCCAGCTTGACTTAGCTGTTCAAATGCACCATATGCAGTTTGGTATTGATCAAGCATGTAGTTTGTTGCTTGGCCTGCGGCTTGTGTTAATCCTTTTAATGCTCCACCAACTAATGGAATTGTTCCAAGTAATTCACCAACTACATTCGAAAGAGATGTAATTGTGCTGTTTAGTACATTGAAGCTGGTGTTACCTTTGCCAACAGCACCAGCCATTGATCCTATGTTTACTAATGTCTGTTTTGCTGATTTGTATGCGTTAGTAAACCCTAGCAGTGCATCAATTGCTATTCCATTAGCACGTGCAAATGCTTTAAGTTTTTCTTCAGAAATATTTGCACCAGAAGAAACTGCTCGTACAAATTCTCTAATAGAATACGCACCTTCCTGGGCACTTTCGCTTAAATCATCGATATTTTCATCAGCCATATATTTTCAACCATAAGTAATTTACACATATTTATTCACAGGAAAATATATGGCTGACAACCCTTTGACCGGATATTTTAGACGTCCAGCAATTTACATCAAACTACCTAGTGACGGCAAATATTGGCCACCGGGTACAATTGATCTGCCTGACAACAAAGAACTTCCTGTGTTTCCTATGACAGCCATTGATGAAATTACCTATCGTACACCAGATGCATTGTTTAACGGTCAGGCATTGGTTGATGTCGTTCAGAGCTGCATTCCTGCAATTAAAAATGCTTGGGCAATGCCCAACATCGACATTGATACTATTTTAATCGCTATCAGAATTGCCAGTTACGGGCATTCAATGGATATTGACACCACATGTCCTAAATGTAGCGAAGAATCTACCTATGCGCTTGACCTACGTACAGTACTTGATGGATTTAAAACGCCGAAGTTTGATCAACCCAGATTAGTTGGTGATTTAGAAATTCACTTCAAACCATTAAGTTATAAACAACTTACCGGAAACAGCATTGTGCAGTTTGAAGAACAAAAATTAATGAGTCTGATTCAGGATTCAGAAATGACTGAAGAAGAAAAATTAACACATGTCGCCGAAGCATTCAAAAAAGTAAGTCAGTTAACACTAAAAGCAGTACGGCAGGGTATTCATTATATTCATACACCCGATGCGGATGTTAGTGAACCACAATATATTGATGAGTTTTTGCGAAACTGTGACAAAGGTATATTTGATACTATTCGAGATCATATCATGAACTTGAGAAAGGAAGCTGAACTCAAACCATTAGATATCAAGTGTCGTAGTTGCGGTCATGAATACAAACAACCATTTACACTGGATATGACAAATTTTTTCGGATAAGGCTTCTGACCTTGAATTCTGAGGAAATTTCCAATTATGTTGATAGATTAGAAGCCGAGACAAACCAAATTAAAGACGAAGCATTACGATTTTCATGGTATATGCGGGGTGGGTTAAGTTATGAAAGTGCTTTAATGTTAAGTTTTAAAGAGCGAGAATTATTATCAAAACTTGTCAAAGACAACATGGAAACAACTAAGAAAACAGGATTACCGTATTTTTAATGGATTTAAAAGCAGCACGAGAATCAGTTGAAAACTGGTTAGAAAATTTTATTGAGGTTCCACATCCTGCGCTAGGTGGGTTTCCTCCGTGTCCGTATGCACGTCAAGCCCGCTTAAAAAATCAAGTTGATTATCGTTTAGGCGGTGATCCATATCTAGACTTATTAATGTTAAGCAAAAAAGGTATGGAAACGTGGGAAGTTGTTGTTTACATCTACGACCCAAATCTATGGAGTGCTGATGAATTTAACGAACATATTGACGAAGCAAATGCTGGACCCATGAAATCAGCAGGATTAGTGAGTCTGAGTGATCATCCAGATCATACAGAAACACAAAACGGTGTTTGTTTTAATCATGGCACATATGCACTTAGCATCGCGGCACTCACTAAAAATTTAGATGATGCAAGTGCAAATCTATACAAAAAGGGCTATTATTCAGGCTGGGATCCAGAATATCTGGACGATTTATTTTTGCACAGACAGGATCCCAGAACATGATATATGCCAGAATACAATTATCTGATACCAATTACTCTGTCTTGGATAATTTTCAGGTAATATCAAATCCTGATCCAGACGAATTGGAAAAAATTTACAATTCTTATTGTGTACACAAAAAATTTAATTCAGTGATGCCCATATTTCCACAAGAATACTTTAAAAATGAGGTACTGGGTTATTATGATCAAGACAAACTTGTGGCATTTAGCTTGATGCAAGTTTTTGATAACAAAAATGTAGAGGCGATTCAGTTTGCTTGGGACTACCAGAATCCCAAATTAAGGCTAGGACTTTCTAGTCTAAAAAGTGAATGTGCTTATTACAAAATGCGAGGGTTTGACTATTTGTATCTGGGCGAAGCTTCGGAATACAAGCGTCAAATAGATGGATTTGAAATACTAGGACCAAGAACATAATGGACATTTATCATATCTGGGCTGAAAAGTCCACAGACATACCCGACATTGATTGGGTAAACAACATGAAGGGATTTCTGGATCACTTAAAAAACGAAGGCAAATGCGAAGGTTATCGTATTACACGTTGTAAGATGGGTTTTGCTTCAATTCCTAATTTGCCAGAGTGGCACATCATGATGGAGTTTAAAGACATGGCACAACTTGAAGATGCATTCAAACGTGTGGCTCCACTTGAGGGAGAACTCGAAGCAAAACATCAGAGTTTCAATCAATTTGTTGAAGATATCAAACACGCATATTATCGTGACTGGCCAGACACATTTGAATAAATAAATGTGTTACGCAACGTAACATGCCTAAATCAAAGCCCCTAGTAGTGCCAAAATGCTAGGGGCTTTTTCATGAGCATTATTACCAAAAATTCTGAATGATTCTGATATCTCAACTCAGAGTATGAGCATATCATCATTAATTATATATTCGAAGATATGCTACGCATATCTAAGATTTCGCTAACGCTCAATCTTATGGTTTTAAAATCTAATTATTGTTGTATAATTGTAAATCTAATGTTAATTGCAGGTATGATCGGATAATATCTTCGTCAGATAGACTGGTCAGACTTTACCCATCCGGGGGTAAAGTTCAAACTAATTCATCTTTCGTCGAGTGAGCTAGCCAGCAATTATAAGAGATTAAGATGTTTAATATACATTCCACGGAGGCGGTCAGCCTGTACCCCCTACTCTAGACTTGTTTCTGACGGGAGCTCGCATATAACTAATTGCCCGCTATATGCAAACTTGCTGTTGATTTTTTGACAGAGCAGCATCATTTAGCCTTTTTAATTCGCCATACATTCAATCAAATACGTTAGTGAACTACAAAAAGACGTTCAAAGTTCACAGGCATGTCGTATCAGCGTCCTGTTAAGGATAGTGATTGAAGTCCGTGTCGCTGCTCACGATTTGGGTGTCCTCCACACAACAGAGAGTATTACCGCTTGTACTAATCGCCCCAAGCTAGGCTATCAACGATTTAACCGTGCGCTAATTCTTATGCACACAACTCTTTAAGATGGTCTTGATTATGCCTTATGCCTAAAAATGTACCTAAATCTGTTATGATCCAGTTCTTGCCTAAATTTTTCCCTGAATATAATGTGTAACTTGGTGTTAAAAAATTATCTTGATATGCCTGTTCAAATGCCAAATATGTGCCTTTACGGTTAAATTTCATGAACAAAAAGTTCACATCTCCATCATCCGCAGCATCCAGGCACTGAGTTATCCAACCGTCAAGAACTTTGCAGTCGCCTGTGTATAGTTGATGCCACGGAAATTCTTTATAACTCTTACACTCAGCATTAAAACGAGGAAAACTTAATGGAGGAACAATATCTCCTTTAAGAACTCGTATGGTTCCTTCGTGTAAAAATTCTTTGCGAGCAGCGTTTAACCCGCCCACATACGCACCAGATCCTGGAACACGAATAAAGGTTTCGTTGTAGATTTCAGAAAGTTGTCTAGCAACATCTCTTTCCCAATTACTACCTTTTGCTTTCTGCGGACTTGGCACGTGCTTACTTATTCCTTGTAATATAATTGCAATAAATTACTGTTCAAAATTATAATTTACCCAAGCAGTAATTTCTTCAATGCAGGTGTTAGGTTGTGTATCCATAATAAATTCAATTGCACGTATCACATCACGTGGATCTAACCCATTGCCTGTCCAACTTGCTCTTTCTCTGATATGTGGCAGATCCACACGATCGATAGTAAGCAAACTGGTTTTAAACTGAATTTTGTTTTGTTTGAATGCTCTGGTGCATTGTTTGCTTGCATGTGATAGTGCCGCCTTGGGAATACGATAACGTTCGAATGTGGGTTCTGGTGCGGCAATGTCTTTTTCACCAATGCTTCCGATGTTAATAATGTATCCCGTTTTGTTTGCACGCACCCAGGCATCATAGACAGCAACTAACACGTTAACTTGCGCAAAATTAGCCCATGGTTCACCAGCTGGTCCATCAAATGCATTATTAATAAACACATCATAATTCAAACTATGTTCGGCAATACGCTTGACATCGTCAGCATTTGTGATATCAATTTTTAAACCGTTATCGTTAGCAGATCGTGATGCATTTACACCTCTGAAGTGATTTGCTAATTCTAGTCCTAAGCCATGATTAGCACCGGTAATTAAAAATTTATTAGTTTTCATTTTAGTTTGATCCCATACTTTGGTCAATTTACTGCCACAAGTCATTGCACACTCAAAAATTCTGCCGTTATTTAAATCTTTGTTCCATGAGTCTTGTATTTCTTTCCAAAAATCATTTTCAAAAATTTCACTTAACGAACAATCATTGATGTTAAGTGTTTTTGATGCATTGTGTTTTTCAAATAAATTTTGAATTTGATTTTTGCCATCAGGTAAGAAACTTAAATTATTGCTGCCTGGCATAACAGAACGATTATAAAATCGAGCATCTTCCAGATTATGATTAAAGAAATTGCAAGGCATGACCCAGCCGTGAGAATTAATTAATACCTTTGATGTGCCCAAATTTTTGTTTGAACAGTCACAATTGATTTTGGTTTGATTAAAATAATTTTCAAAGGATCCATATGATTTTTCCAGATTATCCAGATATAGCATACTCTGGTTACGGTATTCTATGGCGACAGGAATTTCCAATGAATAGTTGATATCACCATCTTTATTGAATACTGGCCATTCATTAAATTCTTGACAGGTTTCATGATTAAAAAATCGTCCTGTACTGCGGGGATTAAAATTTTTAAATCCAAGCAGAGCTGATAACTGGCGAGCATCGTCAACCTGATGTTCGTTATGTTTGAATACAATATAATTCCACTCAGCCGTCGCACCAGTGCGCATGTACGCCATTGCATTGCGCATTATTTTATCAAAATCAGTGTTTAATCGGTACAATGGATTTGTGTCAGCTAGACCATCAACATTAAAATCAACTTGGCCCTGTGTACCAATAATTTCTCCAAGTTCTTTCCAATATTTTTCGTCGTGTGCACCGCCATTTGTGTGTACATAAAGCCATAACTTTGGATTTTTGTCTCTGAAATCAGAAAGAATTTTCAGAAAGTCTGGATGCATTATGGGATCACCATAACTTCCGCAAAAGAATATTTGTCTAAGATTTAAACAAATTTCTTTTGTGAATGTACGATCAATGATTGTACGAGGCAAATGTTCCTGACGAAGATATGGATTTTTAATTCCACCGTTTATATTTCTGGGACATTGCGGACAGTCAGAATTACAATAACTCGTTATTTCAATTTGAAATTCATCGATTTTAGATAACTCAAACATCATCAATATCGTATGTAGTAAATCCGTTTTCTTTTATAACAGTTAGCGTATTATGCACACGACCAATAAGTTCGTCCTTGTGTGATACTAGCCACACACTTTTTTGGCGCTCTCTGCTCATGTGTTTAAGAATACTCAGGCTGTTCTCTACACCTTGTGTGTCCATCCCAGAATCAATGAGTTCGTCAATGAACACAAGATTGATTGGATGATACAAAGATTCCCAAACATCGCGGAATGCCCATGATAAACTTAAAATAAGTCTGTTACGTTCACCACGAGATAGGTTATCGAAATCTAAATCACGGCCCAAGTCTGTGATTTCCACGCTAAGATCATTTAAGAACTGTACAGTATGGCGCAAACCAATCTTGTCTAAATAATAAGTTAATCGTGAATTCAGATACGCTAAGTTTTGGTCAATGATCTTTTTACGAATGAATGAATCTTTGTTCGTGAGTAATTTAAGCAAGAAGTCCTGATGTTCTTGCAGATGCGCTAGTTCATTCATACGATCGTACGATATCTCTTGCAAGGCCTGTTCTTCCATTTCTGTAATTTGTTCAGCATATGGGTCTTGGTCGTTTTTTCTTGATTCTAACTGCGCTCTTGCCGTTTCTAATGTATTCTTGTGTTCAAATGCTTCTTGAACCGTGCTATAAAAAGTACTGGGTTTCTCTTCAAGCGGACCAAGTGATTTCAATGCAGCAATATGTTCTTCGTACTGACCTTCGTTAGCAATAATCTCAAGAGCTGTTTCCTGAAGATCAATCTCTTTTTTGTGTAAAATTTCTTCGTGATCGGCATCATGTAAATCTTGTCCACATGCATGACACTTGTGGTCACGCAATGCATTGATTTCTTTTTCTAATTTTTGAATTTTGGATGTTTTCTGATCGTTATCGATTTTAATAGCATCAATATAACTGTTAAGTGTGTTAATGTTTGATTTCTTTTCGGTCCATACTTCAATATCACTAAACGTTCTGACTTCCTGATCGATATTGATATGTTCAAGCGCAGCAATCGCTGATTCAAATTCTGCAATGTCATCATTCTTTTTGCTGATCCATAATGATTGCCTGCGTTTAACTGAGTTAATCTGGTCTTGTATGCGCTGATTAGCTTCTTGTATAGCAGCAATCCGTAATTCTTCTCCTTTGATATCATTCTTGGTTTGTTTTACTTGCTCTTTTAATTGTTCTGCTTTTTCAGTAAGCAGCGTAATACCAAGCAGTTGTTCAATAATAGCACGTTGGTCATTAGCCCGCATACTGAGGAAAGGTTCGGTATATGTGTTCAAAGCCATGATGTGTTTAAACATGTCGTGGCTTATACCTAGCAATTCCTCAATAGCTTTTTGCGTTTCTCTTGAATCGCCTTGGGCGTTATCTGTTGCTTCTTGTTCTTCGTTTTCGATATAGAATTTTAATACGTTAGGTTTGCGGCCACGTTCAATACGATATTCTTTTCCGCGGTGTTCAAATTCTACAGAACAAAGCATACCTTTGGAATTTGTCTTGTTAATTAGGTTATCGCGTTTAATGTTAGTTAATGCTACACCATAAAATGCATACGAAAGTGCATTAATAATTGTAGTTTTACCTGTACCATTACGAGCACCGTCGCCACCCAAATCCATGTTATTACCTAACACAAGTGTTAAGTCATTGCGGTCAAAATGAACAGCCTGCGTAGCGTTGCCTACACTCATAAAGTTTTTAACCGTTAAGGTCTTTATTTTAATCATAAGTTTTGGTAAATTTGTAGCAATAACTGTTTATTATAAAACTCTGAATCAATATTTGTCAATTGATCAGTGATAATTTGGTCAACTGAATGGAATACAACAGTTTCCTGTTGATCAACGTTGTGTTCGTGGTTGCTTGACTTTGGCAACAAACTGATTTCTCTAATGCCATACCCGTGAACAAATGTTTCTTTAATAAAGTTTGCCTCTTCGTAACTAACATTAATATCTAGATTAACACGAACATGCATATTTGGTTTTAATATCTGGTCAGCATGATCAATCAGTGCCGATAGATCAATAACACGATATGTGGGTTGCTGATCCCAAGCATGATATTCTGGTTTACCACCCCATTCCATGATGGTTGCACCCCGCATATCATCACCACTATCTGAAAAATTATGCGGAAAGGCATTGCCGATATAGGTAATATTTCCGTGTTCTTGCCTTAGATGAAAGTGCCCACTAAACACACGCTCGACGCCTTTAAAATCATTTGCGTTAACTTCTCCTGTGTCGGGCATTTCTACCATGGCATTCATTTTAAAGTGTGGCAGTTCAAAGTGTCCGAATACGTATTTAGATTCAATCTTTTGAATACGTTTATGATCATCACCAACAAGCCATGGAACAATAGTAACGTCACCATCTGTAAACCAATCATTAATAACATGAATGTTAGGTAAGTGGCGTGCCCATTCTGCACCGTGTATATCTCGTTTGTCGCGATAATACAAATCATGATTACCGGGTAAGAAGTAGAATTGTTCAAACGCAGCACTCAATTTTTCTAAACTTCGTAAACTAAAGTTTAGTGTTTGTAAGTTAATTGATGCACGATGGTGGTGCCAATCACCTAAAAACATTCCAGTTTCGCAATTTTTACTTTTGGCTAAGTCGATGAACCAATCTACAAAACTTTCGCAGTCTTGTAAATGTGTAACACTATTATTTTTTAAACCAAAATGGATATCAGTAAAAATCGCCGCTCGTTTGAATAAACTCATTATTGATCTTCTAAATACTTTCCGTCGACATTTTCATTTGCGAACTGACGTGTCCAGCTTGGATCAAGCCCATGCTGTTCAAGGATGTCATCGCGAATGTTCTGCATCTTTTTTTCAATGTTTAGTACACGAGTAAACGAGTTAGTAACTGCTGCTGTGTAATAAGCAAATGGATTCTGTGATTTGGCTTCGTTAAATTGTAAGCCAATCTGACATAACTGCAACAATGCCTGTGAACGCATTTCGTCGTTGTAAGTATAACCACGCCAGTTGCTTCGTGTAGCATAACGTTCACATAACTTCATATACATCATAGCAAGTTTATCAGTAACACGTCCATGACTTTTGCTAAAGTGCCCATCCTCGATGGTGCCTTTCCAGTGACTACGACCCACTTCATATGGATTGCCGTCAGCGTCAATTCTATAATGCTTGAATGATGGAAAGTTGACACGAACAGGAACCATTTCCACATCCGGATCATTTTCGTCACAAGTGTCGCAATCTAAATCTTCATCTAAATCTAAATCGTCAAGCAAATCTGCTGCTTTCTTCTTTTTAGGTTTAGTGCTTGCTTTTGTGCGCTTCTTAGGACCTAGCGGAATATGTTCATCGGTCATTACACGAATAACAATGTCTTCATTAGTAATAGACTTTGGATCAACAGTTTCTCCTGTAAGTTTAGACAAACGTGTAGCACGATTATCACGTGCTTCTTTTAGGGTGCGAACGTTGATCTTTTCAAGTCCGGTTTTGCCGTTCTCGTCTGGTTCTAAAATTAAATCAAAATCACTATCTATAATCTTGTCTCTATAAGAGCAAAATGTGTTCTTACTTTTGTGAATTTCTGCTAAAATATCTTTATTGTTTAGATAATTTACTCTCTTTTGTCCTGGTTGTGCCATTAAGGGCTCCTATATCAATACACGTATTATATACTATTTTTATGTATGATGTCAATATTTTCAGCACATTATATACGCAGTTTATGTGTGCCATAAATAATGACACAAGGAAACGTAAGAATGGCAAACGCACCGGTACCACAACATCTAGCAGGCGAATATGCAGCAGCAATTGAAAACAGAATACGTTTAGGTAATCAGTTAGATGCTCTTGCAGATCAGTTGTCTGCCAAAGGACTATCTGGTTCAGCGTTGTTTAACCATCCGGATTATAATGCTTTGGAAGAAGCAATTGGAGAGGCCGAAAGTTACGAAGCTAGTTTATATTCAAGCATACTTCAATATAATAACGGCCCGGATATAGAAAGACAAGTTTCTAGTCAGTTCGGTGCTGCTGGTAGTAATTTCCAAGCGGGTGCTGTTCCAGCACAAGTCCCTTCGTATGTTGAACCAGCAGCGTCTGCAACAACTGCACAACAAAACTTATCAACGCCACCTGCAGAACTTCCAGATTCTGCATTTGATGTGTTTGATGTTCCAGGAACGTACAACTACTATACACAACCTGAAGAAACAGATCAATTTATACAGCAAAGATATGAAGACGATTTGGCTGAATTTACTGCTGATGACTATGCAGCTAACCAACAAGCACGTATTGATGAATTGTTGGCACAACGACAAGGTACTACACTATACGACGACGAGTTTAGTCCTGCGAATGACCCAAATTTGTGGTATGACGATAGTTTAGGTGAATATGTGCCTCGCGATGATCGCCCTGAAGATTGGCAAGCACGTAATCAAAATGAATTTGTTTATAATGATGACTTAGGCGAATGGGTAGCACGGGAAGATATGCCCGATAACTGGCAATATGGTGCAGACCCGCAAGGTGGACCAGAATATGATGAATTTGGATGTAGAGTTGGGTTAGAGGTTTATGATGATACTGATGGTATTTGTGTACCAATTGGTCAAACATCAAATTACTTAGGCAGTCCATTGCCGGTTGACGAACGTGACGAGAATGGCTGTTTGATTGGATCAGAATATTATGATGATGAAACAATGGAATGTGTGCCTATTGGTACCACTCCAGAACTCTATGATCCGGTAACCGTTGCAGCAGAGCAAGCATACGCAAAACAACGTAGTATCAAAGACGCACGTAAGACAATTAATCGTGGTGATTGGCGTTTCCGTGTAAGACTGAGTCCTTTTGCTGACTATCTGTATAATAGCGCCAGTCCTGGGATACTTTCTCCATTGCGTGATACTGACGGTGTTATATTTCCGTACATGCCCCAAATCACTGTATCAAGCGAAGCAAGATATGCAAGTTATGATTTAACACACAGCAATTATCGTGGATATTTTTATTCAGGAAGTCATGTTTCAAATATCGTTGTAAATGCAGAATTTACCGCACAAGACACAGCAGAAGCGAATTATTTGTTAGCTACTATGCATTTTTTCAAATCAGCAACTAAAATGTTTTACGGGCAAGACAAAGAGCGTGGCACACCGCCTCCGTTGTTATACATGACTGGGCTTGGTGAGTATCAATTTAATGAACATCCGTGTGCTTTGACTGTTTTCCAGTATACGTTGCCAGACAACGTAGACTACATTAAAACAACCAACTCAACAACAACTGGTAATCAGTTTATGAGCAAGAACACTTCAGGTGGATATTCAGGGAACAGCAGTGTGTTGAGTCGATTAGTGAATGCTGGATTAGACTATCTGTTCGGAAGTCCGCAAACATTGAGTCCTATTAACCCTTCAATTAGCGGAATGACTAAAAATACCGGTGGTGATACCTATGTGCCAACAAGAATTAATTTTAGTCTAACATTCTTGCCAATCAATACACGCACACAAATCAGTAAAGAATTCAGTCTGCGTGAATTTTCTAACGGTAACTTAATTAAGAAAGGTATTTGGTAATGGCATCATATACAGCAACAAGTCCATATTATGAAACTCGCAACAATGAGTTCTATTTAGATTTAATGGTCAATCGAAAGATACCAAAAAAGTCAGATGATCGACTGTTTACAATTAATCAGGTATATAATTTACGTCCTGATTTATTGGCACATGATTTGTATGGAAACAGTGAACTATGGTGGGTATTTGCACAACGCAATCCAAACACTCTTGTTGATCCACTTTATGATTTTAGGATTGGCACACAAATTTATTTACCCGCACTGGAAACATTACGAGAAGCATTAGGGTTCTAACGTGGCAAATATTACGATTTCAGGTGCCGGAAACGTAGATAACAAGAACTTTTACGTTGATCCAAACGGTGATCTTTACTACAACGTTTTGTTTGAAAATCTCCCAACCAAAGCAGGAGATTTTACAACTGCTGGACGACCACTTGAAGCAAAACGATGGCCGTCAGGAGAAACTGTTGTTAATTTAAACGGGTTTAATTTCACACGATCAAATTACAATCCACTATCAGGTGCTACACCTGCATCATCTAACGCAGTCGGTAACGTGAATGTACCGCCTACAACAATTTCGCGACCAACTGGTGTATTGCCACCTCCTACACCAAATACAGCAGTGCCAGGGCTTCCTGAAAATGCGAATACTTATACGTTTACTGGGGAGTCCACCGAGGCAATTACACCAGAGCTTGCACCCAGTTACAATGCTAGTGCAGCATTACCAAGTTTCAGCACTGGCTCAACTCCAGTTTCAGTCGCAATGCCAGGCAGCGCAATTAACGCCAATTATGACTCTAATCCAGCTTTAGGTAACATTACAGTACAGCCTGATACAGCTCAGGCTGTGTTTGCTCCCACCCGAGCTACAGAATTTAACACAACCACGGGTAGCATCGAGGTTGGACCAGCATCACAAGTACGATTGACCTCTGATGGAACGTTGCAAATTACACCAGATACTGCAACAGAAGTAAAACTTGGTACCGGAGTGCAACAAGCAGCAAATGGTGACTATGTTGTGACCACCGGTGGCGTCGCTGTGTTACCACCAAACACAGAAGTTGTAATGGAACCTGGGTCATCAGCGACGCTTATGCCACATGTGGCTGGAAATACAGATACAATAGTATTACAGAATGAAACACAGGACGGATCTGCATTTACCCCACCGTCGGTCAGTACCGGAGAACTACTGCAATCAGAACCTGCAGAATATTTAGGTAATCCTGAAGATGCAAATATTGATACAGATGGATTGATTACTGATGGCAGAATTCAAGGCGGAGAAACGAATGCTCAACCAGCAGATATTGATCAACTTGCATTAGCTGAAGATGCGGCATTACCAGGCAATGGGTTGGGCACTGGTGCAGGAACACTTCCGATTGGTGTTGGTCCAGAAGTTTATGGGCCAAATAAGGAAGAACCAATTGCACCTGAGCAAGATGCTGTTTCTGACCCAAATGTTGCACGTGGATCAGATGGCGCAAGTCCGATTCCAAAAGAATTTTTAGAAAAGATTGTGGCAAAACCAAACCCATTTAAAGGGTTTGCCACAATGACATATGCAATCAGCCTTTACATGCTTGATAAACCAGCGATGGATAGAATTTATAATCAAGGCATCAAAAGCGTTGCTGGGCTTCCATTATTAATGCAAAGTGGTGGTGCAGCAAGTGTTGGTACAGGAACATATGGAGCACTAAGGGATCCTAATTTTCATTTAGACTTTTATCTTGATAATATTGAGATCAAAGGATTAATATCTGGTACATCAACCCAATCTGTACATAATTCATTTGAGATGAGTTTTACTGTCAGAGAACCTAATGGGCTGACGTTTTTAGATAGTTTACATAAAGCAGTTAAAGATTATAAAATAAGCAAAGGGTTTCCGTCAGATAAGATCAATTATGCAGCACAAAATTATCTGATGGTTATTCGTTTTTACGGATATGACGAATACGGTAATTTAGTTGATGGTTCAAAAATTTCAAAAGCAGAGCCCACCTCTGATGCTCGTGCGTTTAGCGAAAAGTTTATACCATTCATTTTTACTGGAATTACATTTTCAATGGCGGCAGAAATGATCGAATATCGCTGCACGTGTGCTACTCCGATGAGCTTTTACTCACAGATCGGAACACATGGTGCGTTACCATTCAACATTGAACTGCAAGGTGGCACAGTGGGGAGCATCTTGGGTATTGGTGGCGCAGGCGAAGAATATTTCCCTGAAGAATTTGATCAGCGAAGAGATGATATTACAACCCAGGCAAATCTTTCAATTTATACTGGTTTGGCCAATGCACTAAATGCTGAGAGCGAACGTGCCTATGGAAAAGAGTTTGCCAACAAATATATTATTGAGGTAGAAGAAGGGTCCGAGATCGACACTAAGAAAGTGGTTGTAGATCAGAATGTCGATAAAAACCAATCTGCTATGCCTTCAGATAAAACAAACCCAACCGCACCAAACACTGATCGCGTTGACAAAAATCAAGGGCGTAAAAGTCTACCAGCAGGCACAAGTATTATTCAGGCAATTGAATTAGTGGTGCGCGAAAGTGAATTTGTAACAGCACAACGAAACATTGACGTTGACAAACGCACCGGTAAACCCATTGTTAAAGAAGGGTCCAGCAAGGTATTTCAATGGTTTAAAGTTGTAACAACAGTAACACCGAGATCAGATAAAATTAATCCACAAACAATGGATTATGCATATAATATCAAATATACTATTAAGCGTTATGGTGTTGGTGATGTCAAAAGTCCATACTTCCCTGGTGCATATTATAGAGGAGTACACAAACGTTATCCATATTGGTTCACTGGAGAAAATACTGAAATTATAGATTTCAGGCAAGATTTTAATTATTTGTATTTTCAGCAGTTTGGACCGGAACGTTTAACTAATCCTGTGGAAATTAATACAATACATGTAACCAAAAACTTTTATATGCCTCGGTCAAATGAAACAAATCTTGGTGGTGTTAATAAATCTAGCGAAGCAACATCCAGTGCAGCAAGCGTGTTATATAGTCCTGCTGATATGGCAATGGCCGAACTTACCATCGTTGGAGACCCAGACTGGATTGCACAAAGCGAAGTTTTCTATTCACCTAAAATAAGCAAACAGAAAGTTGGTAACTCTCCGTTCTTGCCAGATGGAAGTGTAAATTATGATGCATCAGAAATATATTTTTCTGTTGAATATAATACACCAGCGGATTATCAGGATACCGGCTTACAAAATATTGGATATAACAATCCTAACAAAGGTGTAGTTGACATATCTGGTGCAACAGCTACAGTTGTCCTGGCATATCGTGCAAATGAAATTACAACATTATTACACAATGGTGAATTTAAACAAACCCTCAAAGGGACATTAATGACCTGGAGAGATGACAAAGATGCAGAACGATTAGCTGATGGAACACTTGCTATCGATGTTGATGCAAAATATCGTCAATCCGTTGTTGCTACTAACCTAGAAGCACAAGATACAGATTATGAAGAATATGATGCTGGATATCAATATGCTAGAGACATGGCTGCACAAGAGCGTGATGACATTGATGAGGCTGACCTAAATACACCAAGTGTAGTCAATACGCAGCCAATTACGTCACCAAGTGGTGAAATCACTGATGTTGAATTTGAGCAAGCATTTGATGAACAAGAGTTAATGTTAGCACCTAACAATACTGGTGATACAGCAGCGACAAATAGTACTGTTCCATTACTCACCCCTGATGCAACCTCTGATCCGCCTACACCACAACCAACAACACCAGCTGATCCAGCACATGATGTTGTAGTTAATGGCACGACAGAACCACAAGCAGAACCTGAGTTCTCTAATCCTGTGCCTCCTCCACCGGCCGCACGTGCTGAAACGGTCAATAATACTGCCGGCGCACAGGCACTTGGTAACAACACATTTAATTATAATGGTATAGAATTTAATGCCAACACCCAAGATGCTTACGACAGTAACATTCGCGCTATTAAATACGCACAAGAGAAGAAAGGATTTAAACCAAGATATATTGAAGATTACGATCCATACTATGACGCTAAAGTTCGTAAGAAAGTCGACATTGACAACTCAGGAAATATTACACAAACAGTGATTGGTGTGTATGGTCAAGATGGTAAACTCAAGGAGTTTGATCCAGGAACATTACCATCACAAATTAAACAAACCATGGATTATTTTAATCAGGCCTACGAACGTCAGAGCAATCCAGACCCATTTTTAGATTTATAATAGGTAAACAATGGCAGAGAATATACAACGTACCCGAGGACGCCCAAGTAACTACAAAATAGAACGTGGTGGATTCCCTAGTGATCCTGGTCCTTTTATTGGCGAAGTAATGAATAACAGGGACCCAGCACGCATTGGGCGTATACAGGTATACATTCCAGAGCTTGGCGGTCAAGATCGAGAAGATTCGTCAAGTTGGCGCACAGTGCGTTATATGAGTCCGTTTTTTGGTAATACTCCCCATGCTGGTACCAGTGATGGGTTTGGAAAAGGTAACGGCGAAGGCAATTCTAACTCATATGGCATGTGGTTTACTGTTCCTGATGTTGGAATTAAAGTAATGTGCATTTTTGTGCAAGGAGATCCAAATCAAGGTTATTACTTTGGTAGTATTCCGGATCCAGACTTAATGCACATGGTTCCTGCGGTAGGTGCTAGTGCGGCATTCGTAACAGATAATGAAGAACAAGCACAACGATTCGCTGGAGCAACACGTCTGCCAGTTGCAGAAATGAATGTGGAAAACAAACAGATCAGAGAAAACAACCAGGCATTTGCTGCTCCCAGACCAGTTCATGCTGTGACCGCAGCAACAATGTATCAACAAGGTGTTATTAATGATAGAGTACGCGGACCAATTGGATCAAGTGCTTACAGGGAATCTCCAAGTAATGTATTTGGCATCTTAACACCCGGGCGTCCAATTTATAAATCAGGTATTTCAGAATACAATATTAGACAAAGTTTCGCAAGTGGTGGTGTAACACAAGATGATCTGGAAGTGGTCGGGCGTCGTGGCGGACATTCATTTATCATGGACGATGGAGACATCACAGGCAATGATAATTTGGTACGCATTCGTACTGCAAAAGGACATCAAATCACACTAAGCGACGATGGTAACTGTTTGCACATAATGCATGCAAATGGTCAATCATGGGTAGAGTTAGGCAAAGAAGGCACCATTGATATGTATGCTGCTAACTCTATTAACTTGCGTTCACAGGGTGATGTAAACATTCACGCTGATCAGAGTTTAAATTTATATGGTGGTGTAACAGCAGCGTTGCATGGTAAAAAAGCAACATTTGTCGAAGGTGAAGAAGTACTGAGTTTAATTGGCGACAAAATGGTATCTATTAACAGTAACAGCAAAATCAATGTTAAGTCTGATGGTATGTTAGCACTCGCTGGTACAACCGCGGCAAGTTTAAGTGCCGTGGGACCAACCAGCGTTAAGGGTGCGCTTGTATTGTTAAACACAGGACCGGCACTACCAACCAGTCCGGGAATTTATGGAACACGCACAACATTGCCAGATGTAAATCATGGTAGCACGGGATGGACATCAACAGAAGGTGATCTTGAAAGTATCGTAACCAGAGCACCAACTCATGAACCATATCCGCATCATAATAAAGGTGTAGCAACTAATGTCGAGTTTGATGCTGGAGGCACAACATCTGTTGCAGCAGATCAAGCGGTGGTTGATAAAATGAATTCACTTAGTAATAATATTCCTGTGAGGAATGAATAATGGCAATTCTCGGTGTTGAAATATCAGATCTAGCAAAACAAGACAGAATCACAGAAGGGCTGGGATCAATAACTGCTGATCAGTTGGGCACAGTTATGGCCCAACAATCAAAGTCTGTTGCAAGTGCTAACAGTTTAACCGTTGATGAAATGACTAACAGAATTGTTTCACAAACCGGAAGCACAGCAGAAAGTGTTCTTGGAGCCGGAGTAGGTAAGTACGGAATTTCAGCACAGGCGCTTGAAGATAACAATTATATTAAACCAGGAACAGTAGAACGTTTTCTTGATGATCCTGCCCAACTCGAAACAGTTTTAAATAGCCCAAATGTTTGGACAGGCAAGGAAGGAATTACCGCGGTAGACACGCTATTAAGTAATGGATCACTGCAAAGTACAGTACAAACAGATATAATGAGTAATTCATTGTCTGGGTTAAAGTCAACTGGCACGATTACAGGATTTGAAGATGCAGACATCGTAGCAGGCGTTACAAACGTAGCGTCTAAATTTGGTGTAGGTGCTGCTAATGATTGGATTTCAGGTAATGTGCCAGGACCACTGCAAGGTGCAGCAATGGATTTAACCGGCCGTGGTGGACAATATGCGATTGATTTTGTTGATACTAAACTACTGCCAAGCCTTGGAGACAGCAGCATAGTTAGCAACGGTATCAATGGAATAGTAGGCGGTACCGGAGATGTATTAGGAAACGTAGCAGGCGACATCGGAGATTTTACTGGTGGGTTAACAGATACAGTTGGTTTAGGTGATGTTAGTTTTGGAGATATTGGATTTGGTGACATAACTGGTAGTCTTGGTGATTTTGCGGGCGGTTTTGGTAATGCGTTAGGGCAGTTTGGATCGGACCTGGGTAGTTTTGTTACTGGGGGTGCTGGAGAATTACTAGGGCAAATTACAGGTGGGTTTGCAGATCTTGGCGGCGAAATCTTTGGCGACTTAACAGGGAGTTTAACAGGCAGTCTAGGCGATCTGGCAGGAAGTATCGGAGGAATCAGTGCGATTAGTGATGTTGCTGGAAATTTAATTGGCGGCGTTGGTGGTGCAATCGGCGGTGCTCTTGGAAATGTTTTTGGTAGCCTGTTAGGTGGAATTGGTGGCTTGTTTGGTGGAGGTAGTTCCGGACCTGTAACTATTACACCACCGGCAGTAACACAAACCGTTCAACGATCGGGTATTGATAATGTAGTAACAAATTTAATTGGCAATCCCAAGGTACCATCACCAAATTACACAGGCATTGTGCAAGCAAGTAACTTCCAGTTACCATCGTTAAGTGGGATAACAGATACATTTAGTAATGCGGTAGCCAGCGATCAACCGATTGAAGTTTGTTCATGTTCTGATCCAACATTAATTGGCCCAACACAGGCAGAATGTGAGGCTGCTGGTGGTAAATGGACTTGTTATACAGTAAATAATAAAGGAACCGGTGCTTCCGGTACATGGATATAAACATTATGGCACGTTTTAAAGGGTTTAGTACAATAGACAAATATAAAAAGTTTACATTAACTGATAGCGAGTTAATTAAACGAGACCTACTTAATGCACTCTCGATTCGCGAAGGCGAGTTGCCTGGACGCCCAGCATTTGGTACACGTTTATGGAATTTTATTTTTGAACCAAACACACCAGATATTGTACGACAAATAACGGCAGAACTTGAACGCACAACAAATTATGATCCACGGATCAGCATTGATGATATAATTGTTACTACTGATCCAAGCGGTGTGATATTAGAACTGGTAGTGACATTCGTTTCTGGTTTAGATCCAGAAGTACTTCAAATTAAATTTGACGAAGAATCACAAACAGCATCTTTTGTATAAACTACGCAGTTTATAACTACCATAAATAATACGATTATAAAATAAGAGTATTATACCATGGCCACAACTTCACGTCAAACTACTATTTTTGGTATCGAAGACTGGAAAAGAATCTATCAGACTTATCGAGAAGCAGATTTTCAAAGTTATAACTTTGAAACATTACGTAAAAGTTTTGTGGATTATCTGCGTCAATACTATCCAGAATCATTTAATGATTTTGTAGAATCATCAGAATTTGTAGCTATGCTTGACTTAATGGCGTTTATGGGCCAGAGTCTTTCATTCCGTGTTGATTTAAATAGTCGCGAAAACTTCCTAGACACAGCAGAGCGCCGTGATAGCGTTGTTAATCTAGCAAAACTAGTTGGATATACACCAAAGCGTAACCAAGCAGCTCGTGGTTATCTGAAAGTAACCGCAGTTAGCACAACAGAATCTGTGCTAGATTACAATCGTAATAGCCTAGCAAATGTTACTGTTAAATGGAACGATCGCACTAACCCAGATTGGCAAGAACAATTTAAAACAATTATCAATGCCATTTTAATTGACAGCCAAACCGTAGGCAATCCAGGCAATGCACAAAACATTCTGGGCGTAAACACTAGCGAATACACAATCAACTTGGCACCAAATTTATTACCAGTTATTCCGTTTACTGCTCAGGTTGATGGTGTTAACATGTCGTTTGAGGCAGTGAGTGGAACAAGCGTTGATAAAACCTATATCTATGAAGCAATTCCGAGACCAGGTGGTGATTTTAATTTATTATATCGTAATGATGGGTTAGGTTTCGGTAGCACAGAAACCGGATACTTCTTTTATTTTAAACAAGGTTCTTTGGAAACCCGTGAATTTAGTTTACCAGAACGTATCGCTAATCGCACGGTTGATATTAACATTGAAGGCACCAATAACAACGATGTGTGGCTATACAAAATTAATAGTTCAACTGGTGCAATTACTGAGCAATGGACACAAGTTGAGAACATTTATGGCAGCAGTTCCCAAGAGGAAGGTGCGAGCAGAAAGTTATTTTCAGTATCAAGTCGTGCCAATGATCAAATTACTATGAACTTCGGTGATGGTGTTTTCTCAGAAATTCCAGTTGGCACATTCCGTAGTTACACCCGAAGCTCTAACGGTCTTGAATATGTTATAAATCCTAACGAAATGCAAAACATTGACATTAGTGTCACATATGTTAGTCGTCGTGGACGTTTAGAAACTGCAACATTTACACTTGGGTTACAAAACAACATAAGCAACAGTCGTGCAAGAGAAACTATTGCTGATATTAAACGCAGAGCACCTGCTCGTTATTATACACAAAATAGAATGGTAAATGGAGAAGATTACAATAACTTCCCATATACACAGTTCAGTTCTATTATTAAATCAAAAGCAGTTAACCGCAGTAACATTGGTGCAAGCAGATATCTTGATTTGGTTGATCCAACTGGAAAATATTCCAGCATCAATGCGTTTGGTGGTGACGGTTTATTTTATGAAGAATTTTCAGAAGCGGCATTTGGATTCACATTTGTTGATAAAAATGATATTGAAAATGTTATTCGCAATCAGGTAGAACCAGTACTTGCTGGTAGACAAATGCTTCACTTTTATTATAACCAGTATAATCGCAAGAACTTAGAAATATTTGGTATGAACTGGAACCGCAGTACAAGCCTAATTAATGAAACTACTGGTTATTTCTATGATGCAGATGAAACACCAATTTCCATTGGTAGCACAGTTGGCGATGATCGCCAATTTGTTGATCAGAATTGTTTGATTAAATTTGTGGCTCCAACAGGGCAATACTTTGATCGCAATAACAGATTGCAAACAGGCACCCCAACAGGCCCAGGACAAAGAACATATCTGTGGGCAAGTGTTAAAGTATTGTCAGGTGATGGCACAAACAGTGGTGCCGGTAATGATGCTAACGGTCTTGGTCCAGTGACAATTAACAATTATGTACCAACCGGTGCAATTGCTGATGAAGTGATTCCAGTATTCAACACAGACCTGCCTACTGCACTGGAACAGAGCTTGTTAGCACAAATTGAATTATATAGAGATTTTGGTTTAGGTTACAACAATGCAACTGGTGAATGGTATATTATTAGTGCTAACAATTTAGATCAAACTAGTGCGTTTGCATTGACTAACGCAGGTGATACATCAAATTTAAATCTGGATTCCAGTTGGTTAGTTAAGTTTATTAGCACTGGCACGACTTACACAGTCACAAGTCGTACACTGAACTACTATTTCTCAAGTGTAGCAGAAACACGTTTCTTTTACGAAAATAACCAAAAGATTTACGATCCTAAGACTGGCAAAACCGTAAACGATTATATAATGGTTTTAAAAACTAACAGTCAACCAGATAGCAATAGTCCATTGGTTGGAGAAGTGCGTCTTGACATCATCGGTCAAACTGTTGAAACAGACGGATTTGTTAATGATTTCAATGTTGAAATTAGCTTTGCGGATACTGATGATGATGGTGTTCCAGACGATCCAGATTTTTTCAACACACTGGTTGCACCAGACGTGAATGCCAACAATAAGCTAGTCTTTTTTGAACAAACAGTTGATTTTGATAATTTAGAGCGTTATCTGCCATTAGCGACATCAGTTGTTAATACAATTTATGGATCGCAGGACGAAATTGAATTAGTTAAGGCAGAATATAGCAGTGGTCAGGTTTTTTATGCGTATAATGAAGATAAATTCTTTGTTCTAACTGTTAGTAATAATGTGCGTACTATTGCAGAAGATACAGGCTATATTTCTAAGATTGGGCGTGGTGATATTCAATTCCAATACAAACATAACAGTCCCGAAACAAGGCGCATTAATCCTGGATCAACAAATATTATTGACTTGTATTTGGTTACTGCTGATTATTATACTGCATATCAGCGTTATATTCAAGATACAACAGCCACAGTTGCAGAACCTGCACAACCAACCACAGACGAATTAACTACATTATATGAATCTCTAAACAATTATAAAATGGTTAGTGATAACATGATTTTTAATAGTGTTGAATTTAAACCGCTATTTGGTAGCAAAGCAGAAACAGCGTTACAAGCATACATCAAAGTAGTTAAACTTGAGAATACAGTGGTAAGTAATTCAGAAATTAAAAGTCGTGTAATTGAAACAATTAATACATTTTTTAATGTTGATAATTGGGACTTTGGTGAAACTTTTTATTTTTCGGAGTTAGCAGCCTACATTCACGAAGAGCTCGGTGGAATAATTGGTAGTGTAATCCTATTACCAAAAGATCCAAGTAAGAGTTTTGGCGATTTATACGAAATTGGTTGTGATGCTAACGAAATTTTTGTTAGCGCCGCAACAGTAAATGACATTCAAATTGTTGATAGTTTAACAGCAAGCCAACTAAGATTAACAAACACTAGTGGAGTAGTATAATAAATGGCACGTATTCGTTCAGTTGATTTTTTACCTGAAATTTTTAGAACAGACGTCAATCGTGAGTTCTTAAGCGCAACTCTAGATCAGTTGACACAACAACCTAAACTGAAAAGAACTCAGGGTTATATCGGTCGTCGTTTTGGCCCAGGAGTAACGTCAGGAAATGGATATCTATTAGAATCATCTACCATACGTTCCAATTATCAACTTGAACCAGGTGTTGTTTTTACTGATGATGATAACAAAGTTACAGATGCAATCACATACCCTGGTATCATCGATTCACTTGCAGTTAAAGGTGCAAATGTAACAAGACATGACAGATTGTTTTCTAGTGAAACATACTCGTGGGATCCACTAATTGATTTTGATAAATTTATCAATTATGGGCAATATTATTGGTTACCAGAAGGCCCGGATGCCGTTGATGTGCGTGCAACCACAATAGCTGTGGTTGACGATTTTGATGTCACTACAGTCGACGGTTCATATAATCTAAGCGATATTGCTGGTGATAACCCAACATTAACATTAGTTCGCGGAGGCACGTATACCTTTAATGTAAATCAAGAATCAAGTTTTTGGATTCAAAGCGAGGCTGGTGTAGACGGAACATTAAACTATTCTCCAAACATCAGCAGCCGCAGTGTGTTGGGTGTTGTTAATAATGGCGAGGACGTGGGTGCAGTTATCTTTAATGTGCCTAATGCAGATGCGCAACAATTTTATTATGATTTAACTGACCGATCAGATGTTGATTTAGCAACAATGGCTAAATTTAATTCGATTGATAGACAACTTGTTGAAAACGTCACAATTGATGGTATCAGTGATCTCGAAGGACGTACTCTAGTATTTCTAAACACACAAGAAGGTGATAGCGAGGATCTTGGATGGGTGCGTGAAGCAATGTTTGATCCAATTTCTCCAGAATTTGGGATTGAAACCACAATTGATAGCCGTGGCGATCGTTACAGTCTTTACAGAATTCAATATGTAAGACCAGATGGCAGTACTGATGACGGTGCATTTATAAATCTGGTAAAAATTGACGACATTACATCTATTCAAGAAAAGTTTACTATTCGTTATGGTGCAACATATAGTAATAGAACATTTTTTAAGAATTCTAGTGGATTTTTTGAAGAAGTACCATTATTAACCGCAGCCAATGATGTTTTATATTACCAAGACGGCACTACAGCAAACAAATTTGGTGTCATTAAACTTGTTGATCAGGAAGGATCAGAACAACTGTACGTTGATGATGATATTATAGGAAAAACAGAGTATACGTCACCGAATGGTGTTATATTTACAAATGGATTAAGAGTTAAGTTTCAGGGAACAACTGACCCATCAACATATAGCGGAAACGAATACTATGTTGATGGGGTTGGCAGTTCTATTGTTTTAGTTCCTGTTACCGATTTAGTAACACCAGACTTATATGTTAATAATGTTTCTGGTGAAAATAATGCACCACAAGATTTAGATTATCTAACAATTAACCGTTCCAGCTCAGATTTGAATCCATGGACACGAAGCAATCGTTGGTTTCATATTGATGTCATTAATGCAACTGCTGAGTATAATAATACCGTTGTTAGTTTAGACAATGCCTATAGAGCAAAACGTCCTATTATTGAGTTTAATGCTGGTACAAGATTATACAATTTTGGTACAGAATCAACTGCACCAATCAATGTCATTGATTTCACAGAAACTGATGCACTATCAAATGTACATGGTAGTTCAGGTTATTCAGTTGATGGATATACATTGACCAACGGTTCAAGAGTTATTTTTGCGGCTGACACTGACCCAGAAGTAAAAAATAAAATTTATACTGTACAGATTGTTGATCCAGATGATGATTCTACAGCATATGGAGAAATTATAAATCTCTATCCAGCGGATGATGCACAAATACTTGCAGATCAAGTTGTTTTCTGTTCCAGTGGAAATACACAAATCGGAAAACATTTTACATTTGACGGATCTGGTTGGTCAGCATCGCAAGAAAAGACATCAGTAAACCAAGCACCATTGTTTGATATTTTTGATAGCAATGGATATAGTTATGGTGATACATCAGTATACCCAAGCACTACATTTACAGGATCAAAGTTGTTTTCATATAAACCTGGATCTAGTTCCACTGTAGATACAGTTCTGGGATTTAGTTTATCCTATCTAAACATTGATAATATTGGTGACATTGTGTTTGATAATAACCAATATACTGATAGTTTTGTTTACGTAATTGATTCAGCTAGTGTTAATGGAGAAACCAAGAACGGCTTTGCAAGAAAATACACAACACGAACTGCATACACCAATGAGATCGGATGGACGCCAAGTGCTGAGAGAAACTGGTCTAGACAGGTCTTTACTTATGAGTATAACGGATCACCACTATCTTTGGATGTTCTGCCTAGAACAGATTTATCAATACCTGCTATCAAGATCTATGTTAATAATAAGTTTGTAAATCCAACTTCATATAACACAAACATTTACAACAATCAAACATTTGTTGTATTCAATGATAATACTGTCAGTGTTGGTGATCTGATACAGGTAAAAATTATAAGTGAGTCAGCAAGCACAGTGGCTTATTACGAAGTTCCTAGTAACTTGGAAAGCAATATCTTTAATGAAAATCCAGCAACGTTTACACTTGGTACTGTTAGAAATCACTTTAATCGTTTAGTTGAAAACATTGATGGGTTTATTGGGGAAATCAATGGTGCAAACAATCTACGTGACAAAGGAAATGTACCAGCATATGGTGATGTGATTGTACAACATTCTGCACCTGTTGCGCCAGCAGCGTTCTTTCTACGTAAGTCAGAGTATGACTTCTTCAATGCACTTGATTATAATGCAAAACAGTATGAAAAGTTTAAGAATCAGATTCTTAACTGGATAGAACAAAATGATACTTATGGGTTAACTACGCATCAAATTCTTGATGCAGCACTAGCGGCCATTAATCATGGTAAATCAAGCAATAGTGCCTACTATTGGAGCGATATGCTACCGTTTGGGGGCGATTATACTGAGATTGAGTACACGGTGTCCGTTATTAGCACTGAAAACTATTCAATTAACAATGTTTATGATTTTTCAAACGCTAATAGTTTTGGATTGTTGGTATATCACAATGATACCATTCTGCTCAAAGACACTGATTATACTGTTGCAACTGATGGGCCACGTATTACATTATTAATAACGCCGTCAATTGGTGATACAATTACGATCAGAGAATATGCATCCACTTATGGTAGCTATGTTCCGGAAACACCAACTAAATTGGGTTTGTTCCCTCGCTTTGATCCAGAAATTTATGAGGATGACACTTATGTGACTCCTCGTAATGTAATTCAAGGTCATGATGGATCTATTACGATTGCATTTGGTGATGTTCGAGATGATGTTCTGTTAGAATTTGAACGTAGAATTTATAATAACCTCAAAAGTTTAGACAGCGGAGATGTCCCGCTAACAGTTAGTGATGTTATTCCAGGTAAATTCCGTGAAACTGACTACACAGATACGGAAATAACAGAAATACTTTCGGAAAGTCTACTAAATTGGGTAGGCTGGCACAAACTTGATTATAAGACACAAAGTTATGATGCCACAAATGAATTTACTTGGAATTACAGCACTGCAACCAGCCGATTAGATGGTAGCCTACTGAAAGGTGGATGGCGAGGAATTTATAAGCATTATTACGATACAGATCGTCCTCATACTCATCCTTGGGAAATGTTGGGTATAACAGATGAACCCACTTGGTGGGAAGATCGTTATGGTCCGGCACCATGGACTTCTGGTAACCTGGTAATGTGGGAAGATCTAGAAGCTGGATTTATTAATGAACCTGGCAATCAACGATACGATTCACGATTTGTGCGTCCTGGTTTAACCACTATTATTCCAGTTGATTCTGAAGGTAATCTTCAGCATCCAATGGAAACACTGGTAGCGAATTTTAATCAAACCGATTTAAGAAAAAGTTGGATTGCTGGTGACATTGGCCCAGTCGAATCAGCATGGAGACGCTCGAGCAATTGGCCGTTTGCTGTACAAAAATTACTTGCATTGACTAAACCAGCAGAATATTTCTCGTTAATGATTGACTGCGACAGATACAAATATAGTGATTCTGTTTTACAGTATGTTTATGATCGCCGTCAACGGTTAGATACACGTACCGTGGAGATTTTTGATGAGGCGAATCCAAAGCATAGTTATATTAATTGGATTGTGGAACATAATAGAAATATCGGAATTGAAACATCAGTAGCATTAGGCAATTATCTATCTAATATTGATGTTCGTTTGTGTTATCGTGTAGCTGGTTTTACTGATAAAAAATATTTAAAAGTTTTCACAGACAAATCTAGTCCAGATAGTTCTAACACTAGCTTACTGATTCCAGATGAAAGTTATAGTGTTTTATTATACAAAAACCAACCATTTGGTGATCTACAATACTCGGGTGTAATGGTTCAAAAAACAGATGGTGGATATGCTGTGTATGGTAATAGCCAAACTGAAGCATACTTTAGAATCTTACAAAGTAACACTGGTGGAGATTACGAAACAATCAATTTTGGATCCAACAGATACAGATTACCTCGTAGTTTCACCAATCGTGTAGTTCGTGTTCCTTATGGGTATACATTCACCAATATTAATAGTGTCATTGACTTTCTTGCAAGTTATGGAGAGTTTTTAAAGAGTTCTGGGTTGGTATTTGAAGATATTGAAAATAATTACACTCTTGATTGGGGTCAGATGTCTAATGAATTCTTGTATTGGGCGAACCAAAGCTGGGGTACAGGCAGTTTAATAAACTTAAATCCGGCTGCCAATCAATTACAATATCAACGTGCTCGCGCTGTTGTTGATGATTTGGGAAATTTAGCAATTAATGAACAACCATTAGATCAAAATCGCCAACCACTGCTGAAAAAAGATTATGCAATTACACGCCTGGATAATAATTTTAAAATAACTTCTCTTGCGGCCGATAAAGGAATCAGCTATTTGCGCATACGTGCTACTGCTTACGAACATTTATTGGTTTTTGATAATGTTAGCATTTTCAATGATTTAATGTACCAACCAGTAACAGGGTTACGTCAACAGCGTTTGCGTATTGACGGTTATAAAACATTTGAATGGACTGGTCAGCTTGATGCACAAGGTTTTATTCTTAACCAAGATAATGTGGCAACATGGAATGCAAACCAAAATTACAATAAAGGTGACATTGTCAAATATAAGAATGCATACTGGACAGCAGCCATTAAAATTCAACCAAGCGAGGAGTTTGATTTTGATGAATGGACTAAAGTAGACTATGATAGCTTTAGTAAAGGATTATTACCAAACATTAGTAATAAATCAGATCAGATGCGCAATTATTATAATAATTCGGTTGCTAATTTAGAATCTGATGCTGATTTACTTGGATTAGGACTGACAGGTTTCCGTACAAGAGATTATTTAGAATCTCTAAATTTAGATGATATAAGTCAGGTACAGGTATACGGAAACCTGATCAGACAAAAAGGAACACCAGCAAATGCCAAACTATTCCAAGGCGTTGAATTTGACAAAGAGCAAGCTGAATATGACATTTACGAAAACTGGGCTATTAAACGTGCGACATATGGTGCGAATGACAATAAACGTTTTGTAGAGGTTGCTCTTGATAATGAATCTCTGCGTTCGAATCCAAGTACAATCGAAATTGGATTACTTGACGCAGAATCAGATGCAGATCAATTTATCTTTGTAAATGACATCTATAAACAAAGCATTAAGAATACAACAACAAATATCTTACCCGAGTTAACAGAAAGTTTAACAGACATTGGTCTTCCAACCGCAGGTTTTGTTAATTCTGATGATGTTGACATCACACTTTTTGATCTTTCAGATTTAACATCCATAAACACACAATTAGAAGACGTGCGAGACGGAACAAATATTTGGGTCGCACGTTCTAACGTATATGATTGGAATGTATACCGTTGTGATAGCATTTCTCCAGATGTTACCACGGTAATTGATAATCTGAATGGTACATTAACTCTAATTTTTAATGAACCAACTGGTTTAGCTGCCAATGATATTATCATAATCAAACAATTCAACGAAACCATCAACGGTGCACACCGTATTAGAAAAATTAACGATGCAACTTCAGTTATTATTAATGGGAATATTTCCGGAAACGAGTCAACGTTAACTGGACTAGGTATTGCGTTTAAATTAGTTACTGCAAGATTGGATCAAGCAAGTGACGCAGCAGATAGTGAATTCAATACACGTTTGTTTGAAGGCGACAAAATTTGGGTAAACAGTGATGTTAATGGAAAATGGAAAGTTTATGAAAAGAAAGTACCATTTTCGTTAAGTCAGAGTCAGACTCCTACCGGTGCATCGTCTGATATTGGATTTGGTACCAGCGTTGCCCAAGGATTGAACGGTACTGGGTGTATTGTTGGCGCTCCTGGACACCTGGGTGGAAATGGAGGATTGTATTGCTACAATAAAACTAATTCTGGATATACATTTAGCAATGTACTGAAGGATGTTAAAGATATCGCATATCTGGGCAATTCGGTGTCCATGGCATCTGATTGGTTCATTGCTGGTGCCAAACAAACCGAAAATAACCAGGGTATCGCTGTTGTAATACACAAAGATCCAGCTCTTAATTTATTCCAAGAATATCAAGTGTTAACCCTTCCTGATGCCGATATAGGCACAGAAGGTGCATTATTTGGTTACGATGTAGTGATTTCCGAAGACGAGAAGTGGATATATATTTCAGCCGCAGGCATTGGGAAAGTATACGCATACAACCGCAATGATTATCAAGATCAGACCGCATCATTTATAACCAATGGTAACACTGCTAGTTATGATATTACAAATTACATCGAAGTTGATAACAAAACGCAGATAACAGTAACTCTAAATGGTGAAACATTAACTGCCAGTGAATATAATCTCACATCAAACATATTAACTATTAATGACGTTCCGGCCGCTGGACTCGTGGTTGAGGTTTCTCGCAAAAAACTAGTGAGTGCCATCGGCGATGGCAGTACTACTACTTTTGCAGAAGTCACGGAATTATATACCGCAATTGATGAAGAAGCGGTTCAGGTATACGTCGATGGTGTACTACAACGCCCATATTATGATTATAGTTTTAACATTGATAGTACGGTTGCAATCGATTTTGCAACAGCGCCAGCCGAAGATGCGTCAATTGTGTTCAGAGCACAAGATTATTACAGATACACAGATACCATATCAGGATCTGTTAGCGAAGGATTTGGTCAAACTGTTGGCACCACTAGTGATGGACAGCAACTTGTGGTAGGCGCTCCAACTGCCACAAACGGTGCATTACTAAATTCAGGCAAGGTATACGTTTACGAAAGAACAGTTGAGCGATTTGTAGTAACTAACGCATCAGTAAAAACATATGAAACCTACAGATCCGTCTCTGATACAAACTCTGTACACCTTAATAACGTCCATCAGTTAAATTCAATCAATAATGTGGGTACGCAAACATATACAATTAATGAAACTTTGAACACTGTGACTTTTTCAAATGGTGTTACGTTGCACGTTGGTGACGAGATTGATATTGATATCAATACGTTTCAACTTGTCCAAACACTATCATTAACCAACAACAATCAAGGGGCACATTTTGGTGAAGCGCAAACTATTTGTAGAACAGATTGTTCAATATATGTTAGCGCACCAAGAGATAATTGGGCACTACCAGAAGCAGGGTCAGTGACACGATATTTAAATAGAAGTCGTGTATTTGGTACAATTACAGGAACAGTATCAAATCCAACCATATCAGTTGGCGATTCAATTCGAATCGACAACAAGGATGTGTTCTTTACTAATACCACTGTAGAGCAAGTAGCGCAAGATATCAACGCCGCTATTATTCCAAATGTGCAAGCAAATGTAAACAGTGATGGGCAACTTGTTATTAGTGTCGTTAATCAAGACGAAGCACCGATATTAAGCAAATTAACAGTCATGCCTGGTGTTGGTACAGCGTTTGATGACTTGGGCCTAGTGCCATTTGAAAATGTTCAAACAATTGTTAGCCCAGCACCAAATGAATATGATCACTTTGGTAGTAGCATCCATGTTGATTATTCTTCGACAAATCTAGTTGTTGGCGCTAATCGTGCCATTGCACGTATTCCAACAACATTTAACAAGAACTTAACTGAAACAGTTTATGATTCAGATACGACACGGTTTGTTGATCCAATTATTGAAGGTGGCACAGCATATACGTTTGATTTATTACCAAGTTCAAATTACCAGACACCAGGCAAATTTGTATTTGGACAACAAATTTATGATTCTGATATTAATGAGCTTGATCAATTCGGCACAGCAGTAAACTTTACTGACAATCTGCTAGTAGTAACAAGTCCAGGATATGATGCGACAGTTGAAAATATTGGTCGGTTAGTTGTATTTGAAAACCCAACCAGAGTACAGGCTTGGCAAGAAATACAATCAGAACCCACCGTAGTCGATAGTCGTTTAACAAACTATCTGTATATTTACAACAAAGATACTGATCTGGTTTCTGTCTATTTAGATTTTATCGATCCAATTAACGGAAAATTACTAGGCCCAGTCAAGCAAAATTTAGATTATATCGGTGCGGTTAATCCAGCTGTATATAATGCTGGCAGAGCAGGATCAGGAATTTATTGGGCTCAAGATCACGTGGGAAATTTATGGTGGGACACAACACAGGTACGTTATCTAAATTATAATCAAGAAGACATTGTTTATAGTTCTAAAAATTGGGGACAGTTGTTCCCGGGTAGCTCTGTTGATGTTTATGAATGGATTGAAAGTTCGGTTCCACCAAATCAATATACCGGCACAGGTACAGTTCGAAATAGTACTGAATTTTCAGCAGTTAGTGGACTTGATGCATCACGCACAGTAACCACTCGTTATTACTTCTGGGTTAAAAACAGATCAATAACAAACAAAGCTGCGAACAAAACATTAAGCGCACGTGCAATTGCTAGCTATATTGAAAATCCACAAGCATCCGGAATACCATATGCAGCATTGATTCGCAAGAATGTTGTTGCGTTATATAATTCCGATGAGTACATTGCAGACAATTATGATAGCATCTTGCATATTGAATATAATCGTACATTAACAGATAATAATGTTTTTGTTGAGTATGATTTAATTCGCGAAAATTACTCCAATGATTTCTTACCAGATTTGCTATATCGCAAATTGCAAGATAGCTTATGCGGGGTAGACACACTTGGAAATAAAGTTCCTGATTTTAATTTAAGTCCAACGGACAAATACGGTGTTGAATTCCGTCCTCGCAAGAGTTTATTCCGTAATAACTTTGCGGCCCTCAAAACGTATATTGACAAATCAAATTTATTAATTAAAGATCACCCATTTAGCGAATTAAGAACATTTAGCCTTCTGACAGCACAAGAATCAATTCCAACAGCATCTTCAGGAGCATGGAATGCGACTGTTGCAGATTTGGTTGAGTTAGGGTATCAAAATTTAGCAGTTGCAGGAGTGGGTTATCGTTACCTAGTCGAGGTTGATGAAAACAACAATGGGCTGTGGACAATTTATGAAGTTAACAATAGCTTAGGTTTAGATCTAGTCAGAGTACAAAGCTATGATACCAACAGATATTGGGAATATACAAACTGGTACGCCACAAATTATGATAACCTAACGAAACCGTCCAAGATTGTTAACACGTATAGTGAATTATTGACTAACTTTCCTGATGAAGGAACAGTTATAAAAGTTAATACCAACAGTAACGGCAAATGGGAATTATATGCATATTTGAGTGGATCTTGGGTCCGTGTTGGATTACAAGATGGCACAATTCAATTTAAGAATTCTTTATACGATTACACTATTGATCGATATGGGTTTGACAGTGAAGTTTATGATGCACAATATTTTGATCAAGAACCAGTTCTTGAATTGCGTAATATTATTCGTTCAATCAATGAAGAATTCTTAACGGGTGACTTCTTAGACCATCGCAATCAATTGTTAATTAGTGTGTTTAATTACATTCTGGCTGAACAAGGTCGTGTTGATTGGCTGTACAAAACTTCACTAATCGATGTAAACCACAAGGTTAGAAATCTTGAAGAATATGCAATATATCGTAAGGATAATCAAGATTTTGTACTTGATTATATCAACGAATCAAAACCATATCACGTAAAAATTAAAGAATTCCTATTACGTTACGAAGGCATTGACACGATCGATGGTACTGTTATGGACTTTGATGTTCCAGCCGCTTATGATACCACATATAGTAAATTTGTAAGCCCGGTACTCGACGACGGTATTGCAATATTAGAAACAGACATCAGCAACAGAAAAACTGAGGATACTGTTTGGAGTACAGTTCCTTGGAACCAATGGTACGACAACAGATTATTAATAATTGATAATATTGTGGTAACCAATGGCGGATCAGGATATACTGTTGCTCCGCAAGTTGAGATCGTTGGAGATTCTGAAATTTTAACAACTGCGGTTGCTATTATTAACGAAGATGGCGAGGTATCTGCTGTTAATATCGTTGGTAGTAGTTATGGGGAATACAGAACAACACCAACAATCACTATCACAGGCGGAAATGGTACAGGCGCAACTGCGACTGCATATATGAAACCTTCTGTTGTGCGTTCATTAAACACCACAATCAAATACGACAGATATGAATACACATCACAAATTGTTAATTGGGAAGCAAATACAGTTTATGATGAAAACCAATTAGTTAGATTTAATGATCGTGTATACAGGGCAATCAATGCAGATGGATCTACAGCAAGTGATTCCACATTTGATCCGGCCGAATATCAAATTGTGGCTGCTGATACACTTTCGGGCATTGATCGTACAACAGGATTTTATGTTTCTGATGTGAACAATCCGGGCCTAGATTTAGCGTTGTTGATCGATGGATTAGACTATCCAGGGGTACAATTAATGGGCCCAGGATTCGGCGCAAATACTGGATTTGATGTTGGCAATTATGATATCAACTTATTTGATAATTTGGATTATGGACCAGAAGGATTACCAACATACAGTGAAAGCATTCTTGATAACGAAATATTTACATCGTTTACCGGGTCGTATGTGGGCGTTGATTTATCTGGCATTGACGCAGTACAATCATTAGCGACCGCAACTGTTAATACTAGCACTACTGAAATTTCTGAAATCACAATCACAGAAATAGGCAAAGGTTATTCGGCAGATGTACCACCAAGTGTAACTATTAGCGCACCTCGCGACAATATCACAGCAACAGCACTTGCAACTATTGATTTTGCCACACTAACAGTAGATGATATTGCGGTTACAAGCAGTGGATTCGGATATATTACGACTCCGACTGTGACCATCACGGCTCAACCAAATTCGCCAGGTGAAACGGCCACAGGATACGCATTAATATCAGCCGGCAGCGTAACCGGAGTAACGTTATCAAATAATGGATCCGGATACACAGGTCCACCGACAGTTACATTCTCAGATCCGCCAAGCATTGTAACATCACGTGCAAGAGCGTCAGTAACTACACTGAGTAGCACTGGTGGGGTAACAGCAACTACAATTACGAACGGAGGAAACAGTTATACAAGTGCTCCAGCAGTAACCGTTACTCCTCCGCCTGCAAGTGTAACAGCAACCGCAACCGCTGCGATTGCCGGATATGAATTAAGCACAGTTACTTTAGATGTGGCTGGTAATTATTATAGTTCAGCCCCGACTGTAACAGTAGCGGCACCAACTGCAATTGCTGCTCAAGCAACAGCATCAGCAACAATTGGGGGCAATCAGGTACAAAGTATCAGTGTAGATCAACCGGGTTATATGTATCAAACTGCACCATCAGTAACTATTACCCCGGCATCGCCAACGGCTGGTACCAATGCTGCGGCAACAGTAGCATTAGATACAACTACAGTTGGTTTTGATGGGGTAGATGGTGACGGTGACGGATTTGATGCTGTTGCTTTTGATACTGAAGGCGGAATTGGAACGTTTACTATTCTTGTTGAAGGTGATGGGTATACATCTGCTCCTGTAGTTACCATTAGTGCCCCAGACATTAGTGGAGGCACACAAGCAACGGCATCTGCAACAGTAAGCGGCGAAACTGCACCGTTATATGCTGGACAAGGAAGGGTTACAAGTATTACAGTTACTGAACCTGGTTCAGGATATACAACTGCGCCTACAGTAAGCATTGCTGCTCCAGATTCAAATATTAATCATGGTACTGGTGCAACCGCTACTGCAACATTAGATGATACCGCGGTTATTAGTATTGCTGTTAGTAATGGTGGTAGTTATTATGATATTGCTCCAACAATCTCTATTGATCCTCCAACAACTGTTACCACAGCAACAGTTGATTCGATCGTAAGTGGCGGTGTTGTTACAGGATTTACAATTACAGATAACGGTTGGGGGTATTTAGAAACTCCAAGTATCACTATTGCAGCACCAGATGTCACACCGGTAACAGCCGCATTTACAGCAAACTTAACTGGCGACGCAGTAACATCATTGACAATTGACACAGCAGGTGCTGGTTATTTAACAGTACCAACACTAACAATTGCAGTAGATCCAAGCGTATCTAATGATATTGCCACAGGCACAGCGGTAATGACAAACGGTAATGTGTATAGTGTTACAATCACAAATGCAGGGGCAAATTATGCAACCGCACCGAGTGTAACATTTAGTGATCCAACGGGTACGGCGAGTCATGGAACCGGAGCAACTGCGACTGCGATTGTTGTTAATGAACAAGTCACTGGTATCACAATCACTAATCCAGGCACCGGATATGATCTAGCACCAACCATTACTATTAGTGCGCCCACCCGCACGACACAACCTGCAACCGGTGTTCCTGTTATTGTTGGTGGATCCGTTATTGGCATCACTATTACTGATCCAGGTTTTGGATACTTACGAACTCCAACTGTTACAATTGGTCCACCAAGTGATATTGATCCTGATGCTGATATTGTTGGTGGTGAATTCATTGATGTATATAATTCACATGCACCAGAAGAATTAATTCCTGGAGCAATTTTTGACACACTTGACTTAAAAGTCCATACACTTCCAGGTTATGATTACCTTGGTAACGGTCACGGATTCGAAGTTAAGAGCATAGTTTATGCTAATCCGGGTGCAGGAAATATAGTAGCCTGGGGTGGTCTTGATGCAAGATGTGCACCAACGTCTGCGTTGGAAAATCGTAATCTGGTACAGCACCCAGCAGAATTAATCGTATATAATGCAACGACCGGAACAAGATTGTACGAAGGTATTAATTATACAGTCAACTGGGCAGACAAAACTGTGCAGTTAAATAGTGGGTTGGGTATTCTTGATGAAGTTAAGATTTTTGTGTATGGGATCGGCGGCGGAAATCAATTATATCGCAATTCTTACTTGGGCGGTGAAATTGTAGGCAATACTCTGGTGCTTCCAATTAACTATGATAGTATCGAAAGTGTGCTGGTTTTGGTTGATGGTGATGAAATCTTGTCCTACAGTTATGCAGAAGGTTCTTTTGTCAGCCAAACTATAATTGAATTTGACAATGCATACACAGACAGCAACTATATTAACATCACAGTATTTGGTGCTAATCCTGCAGAAGACGGATCAACTATAACTGATCTGGAATACAGTTATCCAGAAACTGAAATTTTCACTTGTGATGGATCAACAAATACGTTTACATTGAGCATTGACGTTGATAATAAGAATCGAGAAAATTTAATTGTTGAGTTAAATGGCCGCAGATTGCAGCCACCAACAGCTAAACGTCATGTTGGTGACGGCTCTAGTATTACAACATACGAATTACCAGATGGCATGTCTACTGGTATCGATATGAGCGAAGTAGATGACGATGAAGTTGTGGTATACGTTAATCAAGTTAGACAAGTGAGCGGAATTGATTATCAATTAGATCCAGCAGACGGAAGTAGTTATCGTACTATTAGTTTCTTAGCAGAAGTTCCGGGCCCGTATGATATAATTGACATTTATGTTACCAAGACTGAAGGCGAAATTATTGATGGTATTCAACAAGGCACACACGCTGGATATGAATTGGGCGGTGATAGTTCAGAAACACTGGTGATTGCGACTGGATATGGAATTGATTTAAACGCTGGAGACACGCTTGCTGTAACTGCCTGGAGAGATGTGAGAGAACAAGATGTGTTCACACAGATTTTCAAAGGTCCAGTTACGGTTCTAGAAGCGACTCGAGAATTATTCGATACATATGGGTTTGACATGGATTTATTTGATAGATCTACCGGTGCCTATGCAACAATTAACGTGTTTGACTTAGAAACTGTAGTTGAGAATACTGATAGAATGTGGGTGACATTAAATGGACGTAGACTGCTTCCAGGATCAGATTATAGTGTTACAAATGAAGGAACCACATTAGTTATTGCTGGCGGTTCAATAAGCGACACTGATGTAATTGCGATCACAACGTTTACCGACAGCGTTGTCCCAGATGCAGTAGGATTCCGCATATTCAAGGATATGCGTGATAATGTAGCAGTTTATAGAAATAATACCGGTAGTCAGACATTCTTAACACGTACACTAAAATGGACAGATGATGTTATCTATGTCGATGATGCAAGTAAATTGGGTACACCTAATCTAGATGCTGCTATTTTTGGTATTTTGGAAATAAATGGTGAACGAATTACGTATCGCGATGTTGACTTAGACAACAATACAGTAAGCGGATTACGCAGAGGAACAGCCGGAACAGGTATGCATCGAGAGCATTCAGCAGGATCTGTAGTAACTGATCTAAGTCGCGGACAGTTATTGCAAACACCGTACAATGAGATCTGGTACGCTCAAGGTGCAACAACCGCAAGTGATGGAATTGCATTGCAACAGCAAACAACCATTGCGGCTAAATTCCTGAAAGGCCTATGAAACCGGTTGCATAAATAATAAAAATGCAAAAAACAAACGCACAACAAGAAAAGAAAATGGATAGCAAAGAGACAAAACCTAACGAATCAGGAACGGTAACTATTCAAGGACACATTAAGATTTTTGATCCTAATACCAACGAAGTGTTTATTGACAAGCGTAACGCTATTCATTATGAAAACATGAGTGAAGCGTTAGCACAAAGTCTTGCTAACAAAAACTTAGGATACATTTATCAAATGAGTTTTGGAAACGGCGGCACTAGTGTTGATCCAACTGGAGTCATCACTTACTTGCCAGCCAACACAACCGGACAAAATGCAGATCTATATAACGAGACTTATAGCAAGGTGGTTGACGATAACTCATCAACAAACACAGATACCAGTCGCAATAACTTAACTGTACTGCACACATCAGGACGTGTATATACAGATATTCTTGTAAGTTGTTTGCTAGATTATGGCGAACCAAGTGGTCAACAGGCGTTTGATAATAGCACCAACCTAGATGGCGAGTTTGTATTTGATGAATTAGGATTAAAATCGTGGAATGGTTCAGCAAGTGATTTGAAATTAATCACTCATGTTATCTTCCACCCTGTTCAAAAATCATTGAACAGACAGATACAAATTGATTATACAGTTCGTATCCAGACATTAACGAATTTAAGCGCAACATAATATGCGTAGATTGAATAATTGATAAATAAGTTTAAAGAATTGGAGTTAGTCAAAAATGGCTTATACTATAAACAAAACAGACGGTACAGTTTTTGCTTCGGTAGCTGACGGTACAGTAAACACATCATCAAGCATGACTATTATTGGTAAAAACTATGCTGGTTATGGTGAGTTTTTAGGTGAAAACTTTATTAAACTATTGGAAAATAGTGCAAATAGTACAGCACCAAGTGCACCACTGCGTGGTCAAATGTGGTTTGATACTGGCAATGGTTTGTTAAAAGTTTATAACGGCACTACCTGGAAAAATTTAGGTGCAGCCACATCAAGTGCTAGCGCACCTAGCAGCAATGTTGCTGGTGATTTGTGGTTTGATTCGACTAACAGCCAACTAAAAGTATACGACGGATCAAGTTTTATTCTAGTAGGACCTGCGTTTACTAGTGGCACAGACACATCAGGTGCAATTGTTGATACTATTAATGACGGAAGTGCAGACCATGTTGTGGTCCAACTTTGGGTTGAAGATAAGATCGTAGCAATGGTAAGTAAAGATCCAACATTTACTCCTGGCAGTGCTGTTGGGGGAGATTGGAATTTACAAAGCATTAAACCAGGTATCCAGTTAAGTACAGCTATTTCAAATTCATATTTCCAAGGTACTGCAACAAATGCAGACACACTTGATAATTTAAATAGCACTGATTTCTTAAGCGCAATTGGTAACGATAGCACAACCGGATCATTATATGTGTTAAACGACACTGGATTCCGTGTTGGTCAAGATCAAGACCTCCGTGTTAGTGTTAGCGGATCGGACGTAACAGTACAAAATGCCACGCTAGATGGTGATATTATTTTCCGTGTAAACGATAATAGCGTAGTAACAACCGTTATGACACTTGATGGTGCAACTAGTCGTGTTATTTTAGCCGGAGATCCAACAACGGCGTTGGGTGCTGCCACAAAACAATATGTAGACGCTGCCACAAGTACAGTAGGCGATCTATTATATCGTGATGGTACAAATACAATTTCTGGCAATATTGTGCCAGATGGTGACGGTACTCGAAATTTTGGTAGTGGTGGTGCTAAATTTGCTACCATTTATGCCACAGAATTTAATGGTACAGCAACAACAGCAGAATACGCTGACTTGGCAGAACGCTTCGAAGCTGATGCTGAATACGAAGCAGGTACTGTTGTAGAATTAGGCGGTATTGCTGAAATTACTAAAGCTGTAGAAGAATTATCAGAAAACGTTTTTGGCGTTATCTCAGACCGTGCGGCGTACTTAATGAACGCAAAAGCAGGTACAGATGCTACACACCCACCAATCGCTATGAATGGACGTGTGCCGGTTAAAGTTATTGGAACTGTGAATAAAGGCGATCGCTTAGTTTCTGCAGGCAATGGCTTTGCCCGTGCAGCACAAGACGGTGAAGCAACAGCACGTAATATTATTGGTCGTGCGTTAAATAATAAAGAGACAACCGGCGAAGGCACAGTTGAAGCAGTCGTTAAAATTAATTTTTAAAAGAAGATTTACATACCCAGCTATAATAAATTGTTGTGACGCTTGTAGAAATACAATAAAAGTATAGTACTTTACTGCAAAAGCAGAACGCCGCACATTATAGCGTTGTTAAATCAACTAATACAAAGGGAATAATATAACATGGCATATACAGCAGGCGATACAATTTTAGATGATCACTACAACACTTTTGTACAAGGTGGCGCTAGTGCAGTAGATCATAATGTTGCAAACGTAAACACCGTATGGGGAACAGTTGCGACTGGTGATAAAGGTTATGGACAATCTGGCAACCTTTCCACAGTAAGTACGGGTTCAACAATTACTGCAACACAATGGGTAAACTTACTTAATCGAGTAAGCACAATTGCCAATCACCAAGGCACTTCAATTACAGCAATCACTAACCCTACTACTGGTGATACTATTAGCGCATATACAGCACTAAGTGGTAACATTACCAGTATTTTTAATAACAGATTAAATTGTGCAGCAAGTGGTACTGATATCACAACAGGCGGCACACGTTCTGGCACCAATACCTGGTATACGCAGCAACAAACAACATATACTGTTACATTTACTAGTGAAACAGCAGCACGTTATTTCTTTAATGCAGGCGGACGTATTGCGTTAACACTAAGTCGTTCAGGTGGTACAACCAATGACAAAAATACCGGATGGTCAAACCTATTAACATCGTGCGGTACATTATATTTTACTGGGGGCGGTGGTACATCGAATGTTAGCATTGCTGGCAGCGCAATATATTCAGGCACAACACGTGTTGGTGGTTCGGGAACCCCTACCACTTATTTAGAAAACACAGGATGGCGTGATTACACCGGAACGTATGTTACACTTTGGCAGAAATATGACTCGACATATCTATATACCACAAACTATGTAACTGTTGAAGCATACAAATCAGCAGCAAATATTTACTATAGAATTACGTTAGTAGACGCAGCAACAGACACAACTACCTTCCCGGATGGTTCAGCATCGGCATTAGATAACGTTGATGGCACCTTAACAGCCACAATGACTATTAAACCACCTGCAACTACGTATATTTCAAACACATGGGGAACTCCAACTATGAGTTCAACTGCATGGTCAGGTAGTTAATAATTCAAGCGTTGCATTGAAATTAGTAAAGGGCTTAACGGCCCTTTACTTTTGACTCAACTTCCTGTATAATAAGTAACACTATGAATACTGAACAACTTGTAGAAACAGTTCGCCGTCGTTTTGATCACGATGCTGCCAAACGTGTGCTTAAAGAAAAGTACGAAGCAAAGATGCTTTTTGCGCATGCTGGCGGAATGTGGCGAGCAGGTCCAGAACTACTAAAAACATTAGATATTTGCTTCGAAGAGGAATGTGTATTATTAGATGAATACGGTAATCCTGTAAAAGTAAATGTTAGAGATTTAGAGCTATTAGCACAACAGCGTTGGCAAGAACAGATGAATGGGTGGCTAAATGAATTTCAAGAACTCGGCCGTCAAAGGTAAGTTTACTCCAAATAATAAAAATAAATTTTTAGGAAAGAAAGATCCAATTTATCGTAGCCTATGGGAACGTAGATTTATGATGTATTGCGATCGGTCTGAAGCTATTAAATTCTGGGACTCGGAAAGTTTTCATATTCCATATATGCATCCTAAAGAAAAGCGTATGCGTAATTATTATCCAGACTTTTATGTAGATTACATTGACAAATATGGCAATCCACGTAAAAAACTAATTGAGATCAAACCACGCTATCAAATGAAGTGGCATGTTAATAAGGCAAAATGGGCAGCAGCAGAAGAATATTGTGTTAATAACAATATGGAATTTCAAGTATTAACTGAACGGGAGTTATTTTGAAAATTAATAAACGTAAATTGTTTAGGTTTTTAGTTGATGTTGCAGATCGTGTCAACATCTGGTTTACATCTAAACTTAACTTAAACCCAAAACGTCGTGTACTAGAAATTCAACAAGATCTACAGACTACAATGAAAGATCTTGATTCTACGATTGGCAAGGCGTTAGAAATTAAATGACTCGTGGTTTTTTAATATTTGCGTTTAACAATGAAGTGATTGATTATTTAGGACATGCTTTGTGGATTGCTGACCGCATTGAATCTATCTTAAAATTGCCAACAAGTATTGTTACCGATGAAGCAAGTGCTAGCACAAAAGAAAACGTCAAACACAATTTAATTTTAACAGAAGCACTAGCAGGACATCAACGTAATTTTAATATACACAAAGATGGAAACGTTGCTGAATGGAAGAATGTTAATCGTTTCCAAGCATTTGACTTGACTCCATATGACGAAACTGTTGTTATCGATTCAGATTATATTGTTAATAGCGAACAGCTACTTGCTCTATTTGAATCTCCTGAAGATTTTTTAGTACATCGTAAACCATACGATATTACAGATAGAAAAAGTTTCCAACCATACGACTTTTTACCTAAATATTATTTCCCACATTACTGGGCAACCGTTATCTTCTTTAGAAAAACAGAGTTCGCTAAAACAATATTTGATACAATTAAAATGATACGTGAGAATTATGCACATTATTCACGTATCTACAAGTTTAGGTCAAGTCCGTTTAGAAATGACTATGTTGTAAGCATTGCATTAGGCATTGTTTACGGACACCGCATCAATGCTATTCCCGAAATTCCCTGGAATATGCCAATGATTAGTGATAATGCAGAGATTAACCAGTTAGATGCTCGTAAGTTTGAGATAGAATATGTTAAGTATAAAAATCATATCGAACGTCCTGTGCGCATCGTAGTTGATGATCATGATATACATTTTTTAAACAAGTTTTCACTGGAGAAGATGATAAATGGTTGAAGCAGAACGCGGCTATTTGATTGTGGCAGAAAATACAAGCGAAGTTGATTATATTGACTGCGCTCGCGCTCTGGCACGTTCTCTAAAGTATCATACTCCGCAAGCAAAAGTGTGCTTGGTAACTTCATCTGAAGTTACTGATCCAGTATTTGACTTTGTAAAGCCATTGCCATATGGAGATCAGGCATCAGATAGCCAGTGGAAACTTAAAAATGATTGGCAAATTTTTACGGCGAGTCCATTTAGGCAAACAATTAAGCTGGAAGCAGATATGATTATTCCGCATAGTATCTGGCACTGGTGGACAATGTTTGAGCACAAAGACGTTGTATTAACAACAGGCGCACGCAATTATTTGAATCAGCGGTCAAATATGCGACATTATCGTAAAATATTTGATTTAAATGGTTTACCTGATGTTTATAACGCCATTACTTATTGGCGCCTAAGTAGAACAGCACAACAGTTCTTTAATTTAGTCAGAAATATTTTTGAAAATTGGCCAGCTTTTCAAGCAACAATCAAAGGTGGAAGTGATGATCCAGGAACAACCGATGTTGTATATGCACTTGCTGCGCAAATTATTGGTGTGGAAAATGTAACATTACCACCATCAGTCAGTTACCCAAGTTTAATTCACATGAAGGGAAAAATTAATGGATTACTACAAGAAGATTGGACACGAGAATTAATTTGGGAATTAGATGGTTCCAATATCAGAATTAACACAGTTGACCAAGAATATCCGTTCCATTATAATATTAAAGAATTTAGTAAAATAGTAAACAAACATTATGACACACTTTTGGGAAGCACTCGATCAGGTTGATCAAAATCAGAAGCTGATTGAATTAGAATATCGCTTGTATTATGATGATCAATCTGGGACTCCTTTATTTTATACTACACAAGACGAACCGGGAGTGTACATTGTGATTGATAAAAAAACATATAATGAATCTCGATATGACATCTGCATAAAAAATAACAAGATTGTGTATATCAGACACGAATCGATTGGAAAACTGGTTCCTGGAGACAGTGGTTTTCCAACACATCCCAAAGATGTGACCATTGTATCAAACACAACTAAATCAATATACTGGAAGAACAAAACATATGAACTTGATTGATATCGCCGATTTGGACGTCGTATACCTGAGCTATGACGAGCCACAGAAAGAAGAATTTTGGGTAAAAATTAAAAACATGGTGCCCTGGGCAGTTCGTGTTGACGGAGTAAAAGGATCAGATGCAGCACACAAAGCAGCAGCAGAAGCAAGCACAACAGAACGTTTTGTGCTTATTGATGGTGACAATTTGCCAAACCCAGAATTTTTCAATCTGCAATTGGAAATGAAAACACCTGAATATGAGAAAGCTGTATTTCGTTGGAGGGCAGTTAATCATATTAATGGACTCATGTACGGTAACGGTGGACTAAGTTGCTGGACACGTGAGTTTATTATGAATATGAAAACTCACGAAGCATCTGACGGTTCTGCTGATACAAATGTTGAGTTTTGTTTTGATCCATTGTATTGGCCAATGCACGACTGTTATTCTACAACATACCCAAATGGATCAGCATTTCATGCTTGGAGAGCAGGCTTTAGAGAAGGTGTTAAAATGTGTTTAGACCGCGGACGCAAACCAACAGAAACAGAATTTAAAGATGCTGTTCACAAGCGTAACATGGATCATTTAACGGTATGGCAGAACGTTGGTCGTGATGTAGAGTTTGGCGAATATGCCATTCTTGGCGCAAGAATGGGAACGTGCATGACTATGCTTTCGGATTGGGATCATACTGAAGTACAGTGGTTTGACAATTTAGAGCGTATTTTCGACGAACAAGTACACACAGATCAAATTGCAGAACAAAGCGAATATTATGGACATGCATTGCAAGAACGTTTAGACTTGCCTGTTATGTATATGGACGAAACAACAAGTAAATTCTTCAAACACCATTATCGTAGTAACTGGTACAACATGGGCGCCACTGTGCGCGAAATAGATGTTATCCATTGATGACAGGAAATAAAAATTATTATGCTCCTACAACAATTGACTAATTACATCGAAACATATAAAATGAGAAAACTTTAATGTCATATTCAGTATATCAACACTGGGATCCTTTGAAATATTGCATGGTAGGGAAGACTTACCCACCAGAGTTTTATTCTTGGATTGAAAATACCCAAACACGGGGTATTTTTGAAAAATTAGCAGAAGAAACAGAAGAAGATTACCAAAACTTAATTAAATTACTAGAAGGCAAGTTCGGTGTACGAACTGTGCGTCCAGAATTTCCAGAAAATATGAATGAACTTTATATTGATGGTAAGTGGGTGCAGCCACCGACCGCACCTCGTGATTACTTTATCATGATTGGGGACAAATTTTGGGTACCCAAAATACCCAATGGCAGTCATGCCTGGTCAGTTTTTTACAGACAAAATAAACAAGAATACTGGCCAGATTATGTTCGTCCATTAGATTTCTATAATGACTGGCCACAATTTGCTGATGAAGTCCGTGCGAAATTTGAACAATTTCAAAAATTTGATCAGAATCATCTGGATGCCAAATTAAAATTCTATGATCATATTTTTGATGATTTAAGAAATAACAGTAATACTATTGAGTATACTGATCTAGATTTTATCAATGGATGCTTTGTTAGCCGACTGGGACAAGACTTGATGTTTGCAACACAAACATTTCATGATGATAAGAAAACATTGCTCGATCAGGTTAACGAGTATTTCCCTAATACCACTAATAAGATCGTAAATGCAGGTGGTCACGGTGACGCTGTATATTGTCCAGTAACACCTGGTTTAATTATTAGTTTACATGATATTCCAACATATAAAGATACCTTCCCAGATTGGGAAGTTGTATATTTGCCAGATTCAAATTACGCTCATATGCGTGAATTTGAATTTTCAATGAAGCGCAATAAAGGTCGTTGGTTCTTTCCAGGTTTTGAAAAAGATCCTAACATGACAGCAATGGTAGACCATTATTTTGATGAATGGGTTGGGGAAGTACATGAAACTGTATTTGATGTAAACATGCTAGTGATAGATCAAAAGAATGTAATTGTATCAGCACATAATGACCAAGTTGAAGAGGCATGCGCAAGACACGGAGTTGAGGTCCATGTATCGCCATTTAGACACAAATATTTTTGGGATGCTGGTATTCACTGTATTACGAATGATTTACATCGTGATGGATCAGGCCCCAACAAATATCTCTGATATACCATTATGCAAAACAAAGGTGATGAGGTAGACAAGGATTTTAAATCAAAGTTCTTATCTGATGCTGAAATAGCACAACAAAAGCTAGATACTGTGAGTCCGAGCTTTTGTTTGGCTAAATGGAAACAAGTTTCATTACATCTAACTAATGGCATGAATAACTCATGTTATCATCCGCCATTGCATAAAATTCCTGTAGATGAACTTACTGGAAATCCCAGTAAGTTGCATAACACCGATTATAAAAAACTACAACGCAAACACATGATGGAGGGGAGGAGACCCGAGGAGTGCTTTTATTGCTGGGCAATGGAAGACAACGGAAAACTTTCTGATAGACACTACCGTTCGGGAGAACCGTGGGCTATTGAAAAGTTTGATGAGGTTGTGTCTGACCCAATGGCAGACACTAATCCTGCGTATGTTGAAGTGAACTTCAACTCTGCTTGTAATTTAGAGTGTAGTTATTGTTCACCTCAATTTAGCAGCTCGTGGATGCGTCAAGCAAAAGAATATGGCGCCTATCCTACAAGCCAACCGCACAACGATCCTGCTTATTTCCAAGGCGACCGTAGACCTATTCCGCATTCTGAATATAACCCGTATGTAGAAGCATTCTGGGAATGGTGGCCAGAATTATATAAAGACCTAAAACACTTCCGTATGACTGGTGGCGAACCTTTAATGGATAAAAATACATATCGCGTATTTGATTATGTATTAGAAAATCCAAAACCTGACTTGCATATTAACGTGACATCTAACTTATCTGTAGAACAGAAACTATGGAACAAGTATCTAGATTATGTTAAGCGTATTTGCAATGATGGCGAAAATGTTGAGCATTTTATGCAGTACGTGTCACTTGACGGATTCGGAAAGCAAGCAGAATATATGCGAGCAGGGCTAAATTTTGATTTAATGTGGGATCGGGTTAATCAATTTTTAACAGAAGTACCGTATAGAAGTAGTCTAACGTTTATCATCACTATGAATAACTTATCGATTACCAGTCTGGATAAACTCATTCCTGCTATACACGGATTAAGGCAGGTTTACTCAGACACATATCAGCGTGTGTGGTTTGATACCCCTGTATTACACACGCCCAATTGGCAAAGTATGCGTTTACTCCCAGATATGTATGCAGATAGATTGGAAGAATTGATGACCTGGATGATCGAGCATTGTGAAACTCCAGATACACGGTTTAAAGGGTTTAAAGATTACGAAATTAATCGAATGGATAGAGATATCGCATGGATGCGCCAGCCTGCTGAAAATCTAGAACAAAATAAGGCAGATTTTTATCGTTTCTTCAACGAATACGACAGACGACACGAGTTTAATTTTTTGAAAACTTTTCCAGAAATGTCTACCTGGTGGAACGAGTGCAAATATTTTGCACAACAATCACAGTCTAATTAAGTAAAACATATGAGTAAATTGCGTAAACCAGGTCGAGAAACGGATCTTGAAATTAAAAAATGGATAGATGAGTTCAGTACAAGTTTTTGTGCGGCTAAATGGTATAATGCTACCATTTGGTTAGGATCTGGTATGACCACGAGTTGTCATCATCCACTTCCGCATCATGTGAGTGTTGATGAAGTAACTGCTAATCCGAAGGCGCTACACAATACACGCAAAAAGAAAGATGAACGCCGTATGATGCAGCATTCAGAACGTCCGGCGGGTTGTGAATATTGCTGGAAAATTGAAGATATCGGCCGCGACAACATTTCAGATCGTGTTTATAAAACTGTGATCTACGATGAGTGGGATGTTGTTACAGCAATGGCAGCAAATCCTGAAACAGATATTGACTTAAAAACATTAGAAATTGCATTTGACAGGACGTGTCAATTTTCGTGTTCATACTGCAATCCAGCATTCAGTACAAGTTGGGTAACGGATTTGAAAAAGAACGGACCTTACACAGATCTAATATCAGATGGGCGTAACCATTTCACCCACACACACGATTCAGCACAGTTGTTTAAACCCAAAGAAGAAAATCCCTACGTAGAAGCATTCTTTAAATGGTGGGAATCGGACTTACATAAAACGTTACAAGAATTACGATTAACTGGTGGCGAGCCAATGATGAGCCCGCATACTATGCGACTCATTGATTGGTATATTAATAATGAATCAGAAGTGTCGTTTGCACTTAACTCTAATCTTGGAATCGAAGATGAAAAGATTGATAAGTTAATTGAAGCAAGTCACAACATTAAAGATTTCCAGTTATACACGTCGCAAGAAAGCATGAGTGCTCATGCAGAATATATACGTGATGGGTTAAATTGGGAACAATGGGAGCGTAACGTACATCGTGTTATTACAGAAGGTAGCGTAAATGGATTTCATGTTATGTGTACTATTAATGCGTTGTGTTTAGAATCATTGACTGAGTTTTTGGATTGGATGTTAGAATTAAAAAAGCAATACGGAAAAAATTATCCAACTTTCACATTAAACATATTACGTTTTCCGAGTTTTCAGTCACCGTTGGTGTTGCCAGAAGATCTACGTATGGATTATGCAGATAAATTAGACACTTGGTTAGAAGAACACGCATATAAAAACATACTGTTGCACGAAATGGAAATTAACCAAGTACAGCGGTTAATTGATTATCTGGATGTAGTTAAGACACCGCATTCGGACACATTTGATATGTCAGCATTACACAACGATTTTAAGAAATTTTATGCACAGTATGATCGTCGACGTGGAAAGAGTATAACTGATACATTTGCACACATTGGAGCATGGTATAATGATTTATGAAATTGAGTTGAGTTATTGGATGAACGAAACATACCAACGTTCCCAGCAAAAATTTGAACAACAATTGCGAGAAATTTACAAAGAAGTATACCAGCCTGAAGAAAGAATTATTTTGAAACATACTGGGGATATGTATGTTAAAAAGTCTAATCTTGGACTAGTGTTGCGTAATATACAAACAATTCTTAACGAAGTTGATATCAGCAATGCGTTCGTCATAATAGAATCAACAAATACACATATTGCACATGAATTAACATTATTACAACAAATTAGTCATGATCCAGTGCCAATTTCTTACAAAATTGTAGATGGTGATTTTGAAAGAAAAATTTTACAACTGCATCCATCTAGTAAAAAAGAAGCATACGCATATGGATCAATCAATCCTTTGAAAATTTCACTTGAAAATATTTCTGATAAAGAAAAATATTTACTTACTGATAGCAAAGTATTTTGCATATATCCTTGGATTCATTTACATGCTTATCCAACTGGAGAGGCCATGCCATGTTGTATGGCAGACCCAGCAGGAACAGTAGGAAATTGCAGAGACAATACACTGGAGGAAATTTGGAATTCAAACGCAATGAAAGAATTACGTTTGAACATGTTACGTGATAAAGAAAGTGTTGCTTGCTCCAGATGTTATGAAGAAGAGGGTTATGGCTTCTTTTCTGGAAGACAGAGTGCAAATAAGCATCACGGACATCTAATCGAACGTGTTTTAGAAACACAACCAGATGGAACGTACGAGAAATTTGAACTGGCATATTGGGATATACGATTTAGTAATTTGTGTAATTTGAAATGCCGTAGCTGTGGTCATATTTTCAGTAGTCAATGGTACAAGGATCAAGCCCTTTTGGCAGGTCCAGAATGGGCAAGCAATAATAAACCAAAAGTATATGCTGGTCGTTACGAGACAGACATGCTCGAACAATTGTTAGAACATATTGATTGCGTAGAACAGATTTATTTTGCGGGAGGCGAGCCTCTGGTCATGGAAGAACATTATATTATACTTGACGAACTTATTAAACGCAATATGACTGATGTTAGGTTAATATATAATACAAATTTCACACAAGTCAAACTCAAAGACAAGCATGCGTTTGAACAATGGCAACATTTTTCGAACGTTGCTGTCGGTGCAAGTCTTGATGGAATGGGAAAACATGCAGAATATATTCGTTCAGGAACAAAGTGGCAAGATGTAGAACAGAATAGACAATTAATGATGGAAATGTGTCCCCATGTAGATTTTTATGTTAGTCCTACATTAAGCATTATGAATGCATTACACATCACAGATTTTCATAAAAATTGGGTAGAAAAAGGATTTATTAAGCCACAAGATTTTAATGTTAACATTTTGCAAGATCCTCTGTTCTACCGAATTGATATTGCTACTCCTGCATATAAAGAAAAAATAAGAAAATCGTTCGTGGCACATCTGGAATGGTTAGAGCCTAATGATCATTTACGTAGGGCAACCAATGGATTCATGTCAGCAATAAACATGCTATCGTGTGATAAAACTTATTTGTTACAAAAGTTTTGGGATAAAACACATCAACTGGATGTCATACGTAAAGAAAATATTTTAGATCATATTCCTGAGTTAGAGGCATTATTGTTAAATGAATAATAACGTACTCAAACATATCAGCGAAGATTATAATGTTGTTTTTGCCTGTGTTGTTGATGCAAATATTAGACGTTTGAATTCTATTGTTAAACAAAGCCGCAAAGATTATTATGGTCCTACCGACAGGTTAGTGTTTTTCATACCAGAAGAAAAATATGAAATATCTGATTATGGTGATCATTTGTCCAGAATACAAGAAGCACTAAACATAGCAGATATAAGTAATTGTTTTGTGATAATAGTAAGCAACAGTGCTAACATCGCACAGGAAATTATTGATGTTACACGTGTGATTAGTTATGATCCGACGCCAATGAATTATTTTAAAGATAACAAGATTGTATCGGGCCATCCTTTACAAAAAAAGACATTACACTGCCACGACAAATACAATTTCCCTAACAGTGATGCGTTTTGCGTTTTTCCTTGGATTGGTATAGTGATCACCAGGGATGGAAAATTTCAGGTTTGCTGCGGATCCAATGATACCATTGGGAATTTTAATATACATGAGCATTCTTTAAATGAAGTTTTAGATTCAGATTATATGATGAATTTAAGACAACAATTTGTACAAGGCAAAAAACCGATCGCGTGTTCAAAATGTTGGGATGATGAGCAAAATGGTAAGCCAAGCAAACGATCAGATACTCTGGATAGTGTAGTAACGTATGAAGATATATTATTGGGATCTCGATGGACCAAAGAAAAAAACCAATTGCATATTTTGGATTTAAAATATCACGAAAAGGTTAACTGGGATGAATATCTGAATGGACATCTGGATCATGTTCGGGTTATCGAATTTAGAGGACATGGCAATATTGATATTATTAAAAAAATAATTCAATTGGGCATTGCGTCTGATGTCAAGATTGTTTATAATAGAGTAGAAAGTCTATCAGATGAAGAAAAATCTCTATGGATTTATTTCAAAGAAATAATAGGTGCGAAACCATGAATCTACCACATAACAAATTTTGCATATTGCCTTGGATTAGTTTAGAAACTAGCCCGATTGGAACTGTACGCCCGTGTTGTATGTATGATGGAGAGGTAGTTGACAGCCAATCTGTTAAGTTTGATTTAACTAAAACTAATTTAACAGAAGTACAAAATTCTGAGTATATGTATCAATTGCGAACCGCATTTTTAGAAGGTAAACAGCCTGCAGAATGCCGACGTTGCTGGGCAGAAGAGGACGCCAACAGAACGTCTAAGCGTATGCATACGTTAGACAGATTAAAGGATATACTTAAAGAAGAAACAGAGTGGTCCACTCATCCTAAACCTCTAAAGTTTCTAGATTTAAAATTAGGAAACATTTGTAACATCGCTTGCCGCATTTGCGGATCGTGGAGTTCTTCAACTTACGCTGGCGAAGAACTAAAAGAACTGCCTGTGGCAAAACGCAAAGAAAGTTTTGCTTACACAATGAATCGCAAAGGTGCTTGGCCTAAAAATAGTTTAACATTTTGGGATAGTCTTGCCAACAATTCAGAGAATATTCGTTACTTGGAATTCACTGGCGGCGAACCATTTATGATCGGACCTCATTTTGATTACTTACAACGATTAGTTGACGAAGGATATGCTAAAGACATTGAAATTCATTACAACACAAATGGTACGTTGTTTCCAGAAGAGCACGAAGTCTGGAAGCATTTTAAACATGTTGAGATCGCACTTTCAATCGATGATCTAGGAAGACGTTTTGAATATCAACGTTATGGTGCAGATTGGAAGACAGTTAATAAAAACTTAGACCAATTTAAAAAGCTGCGTGAGCGTTCAGACAATATAACATTACAAGTCTGTTCTACTGTTAATGTCTTTAATGTAATGTATTTAGAAGAACTTGCTAATTGGATTGATATACAAGGGTTTGACTTTGTATATTGGAACATGTTGCATGACGCACCGCAGCATTGTATTACAAGTCTACCAAAAACAGCAAAACTACGTGCAACAGAAAGACTTTTAAGTGCCAATGTAAATTCTAGTCACTATAAAGAATTTAAACAAATTGCGTTTTTTATGAATAGCAAGGATACTGATCCAGAAGTTCTGCGCAAAGATAGTCTGCGTATGGATAAACGTAGAGGGCAGTCTATGCACGATTACTTGCCGGAGTTAGCAGATTGCTTGTATGAGAAAGCCTGATACAAAACCAGAATTCCTGTGTATGGCGCCTTGGACGCACACATATCTATCGCCACAAACAGAGCGCCGTCTCTGTTGTGCATCCAGAGAACCCGCACAAAACTTTACACAATATATTGATATTGAATCAGGCACTGGTGATTACAAACCACGCACACTTGAAGAACACTGGAACTCTAAACAGATACGTGATGTGCGTGTTCAGATGATGAATGGAGAAATACCTGATGAATGTCAGGTATGCAATCATAAGTTATTGAACACAGACGTGTATCGTAGTTATTTTTGGCATTTAACATCTCATCATTACGATCGTATCTGGGAAACCACAGACGAATCGGGTCACACCACAATGCGTCCTGTTTCCTGGGACTATCGTATATCTAATTTGTGTAACTTCAAATGCCGTATGTGTGGAGATATGCTTTCTAGTTCTTGGGAATCAGAACAACGCAAGCACAATATGATTAACTGGAATGACCCCAAAAACAACTGGATGAAGCCAGATATCAAAAAACAAATTCAACAATTCCAGACCGAAACTGCCGCACAGGAGTTATATGATGCCGTTGAAGAAAACCGTGTAGAAGAAATATACTGGGTGGGCGGCGAGCCACTTATGTTTGAAGAACATTGGCGTGTAATGCAACGCATTGTAGAATTAAACCAAGGTCATCGTGTATATGCACGTTATAACACAAACTTATCTCAAGTTGACTACAAAGGGCTGAACTTATACACAGATATTTTGGCACATTTGCGTGATTGGCAAATTTGTGCAAGTATTGATGGCACAGGCAAAGTTGGAGAATATATTCGTACAGGACTAAAGTGGGATCAATGGCTGCAAAATTACAAAGATGCGCAAGCAATACAAACCAATGACCGTCAGATGCGACTGGACTTTACTTTAACATTGCCAGGACTTTTTGAACTAGAAAATATGTTCTGGCTATCTAAGGAATTAAATACACAGTTACTTGCAAAGGTTACCTTTGCATTTAGCCCGGACATTGTAATGAGTCCTCTCTCTTTGCCAAGACACATATTAGGACCGTATGTTTCTTCTGTGTTAGAACGGATCAAACCGCACGCCGACAAACATCAACAGCCGTTGATTGATGTTCTAGAACAACTACTAAATAGGCCCACACTTGCAGAGCAGTGGATAGATGAATATGCGGATGGTATGCGCAAGGGCAAAGAAAGAATTTTAACTCTGGAAAGCATCAGATCACAACCAATTACGATGGACGAAATATTAAAACAGGATATAAGAATATATGAGTGGTGGCAAAATATTAGATAGCGTTGAAATAAAATTACGTAATTATACTACCGGACAATTCCATTCTGTGTTTTTTGATGTGTATGACAACAGCCTGTCTCGTAAATGGTTAGATGCATTTAATAACATACTGAACAATAACCTACATTTAGAAAAAAATTATTGCTTTTTTGGGTTTGCTGATGGTGATCGTAACGGAAACTTCTTAATTGACAAAATTAATCAGGTAATCGAATATATTAATAATAGCAATATTGGATATAAGATTGATGATCACTTCACATTAAGCAATTCACTAACAACTGAAATTTCAGAAAATGATGGAAAAGAAAGAATTGTGGTTGATCACGATCATTTCAATCGACTGCATTTATATTTTGAAGAACTTCAGGGAACTGCACAAGAACCATCACCATATGCGTTAAAGGCCAATGACGAACAACGATGGTATATAAGACAAACCAATCTATTATGTCATGAATTTGAATCTTGGGCACTGAGTTACGGCAAAAAATTCCATATGCCTGAATGGATGCGTCCCAGTCAACTCATGTGCTGGATTAATGCACCCAGATTTGAACTAGATGAGAATGATTTTGATTTATTTGGTATTGATACCATTTCCAGGCCATTGGGTGGTGTATTTGTGGGCGTCAACAAGGCAGTAGGAAAACATCACTGGGAAGTTTTTAATGACGAAGGCAGAGATTCCCGGGTTGGTGAGCTAGTGTCAACCACCCTCAGAGGACAAACGCTTGCTGCTGGTGATTTCGATATTGAATGGGCCAGAGATCCAAGCCATTTCGAATTTATGCAGAAAAAACTACAGGATTTTAGACAGTGGTTAATAGTTAATGGATTTGATCCTGATGATAAAACACTGACTATCGGACACCCACAAATCGGTCAGGTTGATTTACAAAAAAGTTTTAATAGCACAGATTATCAGGATATCTGGAACACTCTCTATAAGTATTTGGACGTATATAGTATTCGTACATCAGATGCTTATGCTGAATATGATTATCACTGGAGCGATCCAGATTTTGTGCAAAGACAGATAGAAGCAATAGGAAAACATTAATGAATATTTTTAAACGACTCTGGAACAAGATTAAACTCGAAATCCGTTACAGAAAGAAACTAAAAGAATTACGTAAGCGCGATCCATTTATCTACAAATGAGTATAGCAATCGCAGGATACGGATTTGTTGGGCATGCTGTTGCTGCTAAGTTTAGCAAGCACATGGACATTATTGTTGTTGATCCTAAAATTGGACTAGAAACCGTAGAGGATTATAACGATGTCGACGGGGTTATTATTTGCGTTAACACACCAAGTGCTGCTGATGGATCGTGCGATTATTCGCATGTAGCACAAGTGTTAACAACCATAGACAGTACTATTCCGGTTGTGATTAAATCAGCAGTTGATGTTAAAGGCGTACTAGATCTAAAACAACAATTTCCCAATCATGAAATCACATATAGCCCAGAGTTTCTTCGCGCTGAAACAGCAGACAGAGATTTTGCTACGCAAGATTATGTTATTCTAGGTGGCGGCAATCAAGATTTTTGGCTTGATATATGGACACTAGCATTTCCGTATATTGAAGCACACTTAATCACCGACATTGAAGCAAGTCTAGTTAAATATGCTGAAAATAGTTTCTTAGCAACTAAAGTAAGTTTCTTTAATCAACTATATGATCTATGTGAAAATGTAGGTGCAGATTTTGAAAGTGTACGGTATAGTTTGTGTAGAGATGAACGCATCGGCCCAGATCATTCGCACGTAACTGCTGAACGTGGCTGGGGAGGACATTGCTTCCCTAAAGATACACGTGCAATGATTAAACAAGCACGCGAAGCTGGAGCACCGTTTACTGTGTTGGAGCAAGCATGCATATACAACAACAAGGTAAGAAATGGGTAACATACTAGGTGTAAGCTGCGGATTTCATGATGCCGGTGTAAGTGTGATTGATCGCAATGGCGATATATTATTCGCTAGCCATTCAGAACGCTACAGCAAACAAAAGCACGATGCTAACCTGTGTGCCGATATACTTAATGATGCTGAAAGTTATGGTGATATTGACACTGTTGCATACTATGAAAATCATTGGCTTAAAAAATTAAGGCAAATCCGCAGTGGCGAACGTGTTTCACAATGGCACTTTAACATTAGAGACGTATTACTTGATCAATTTTCAACACACACCCATTTATTAAATTGCAATTTAACTTATTTCTCACATCACAAATCACATGCAGCAGCGGGATTTCAAACAAGTCCATATACAGATGCAACAGTAGTTGTTATTGATGCAATTGGCGAATTGGATACAATTAGTATATGGCACGCAGAATATAACAAAAAAGGTGTAGCAAAGTATAAACGTCTATGGACTATGCGTTATCCGCAAAGTATTGGACTGTTTTATTCTGCATTTACACAACGTTGTGGATTGCGCCCACTGGACGAAGAATATATTTTAATGGGTATGGTTGGTTGGGGAAAACCCCATTACACAAACGAAATTCTAAAAGAATTTGTAGAAACAATAAATCCACCAAAATTCAAACATAACATGCACATTGGTACAGGTACATTCTTAGATGAAAGTGCTAATTTAGAAAACATTGCTTGCTCAACACAAGAGATTGCCGAGTCAATGATTTACAATATTATGAGCAAAGCTCGACAACTAGGTACTAGTAAGAATCTAGTATATATGGGAGGAGTTGCACTTAATTGTTTGGCAAATCGTAACTTAGGCAACTTTTATGATAATATTTGGATTATGCCTAATCCTGGTGACGCCGGTAGTTCACTTGGTACAGCCGCACTTGCATACGGTAAAAAGTTAAACTGGACTGATGCGTTTTTAGGACACAATATTCCAGGAGAATATCCAGTTAAACAATTGTTAGATGAGTTATTGTCTCGCAAAATTGTAGGCGTAGCAAGCGGTCGTGCTGAGTTTGGCCCTCGTGCATTAGGTACACGATCTTTATTAGCAGATCCAAGAGGCCCAGACATTAAAGATCGTGTAAATGATATTAAGCGTAGACAACGTTTCCGCCCGTTTGCTCCTATTATATTAGAAGAATACGTGCATGAATATTTCGATATGCCGCATGGTTTTGAAAATAGTCCTTACATGCAAGTAGTCGCACGTTGCACTCGTCCAGATGAGTTTCCTGCTATTGTTCATGTTGATGGAACGAGTCGGGTGCAGACAGTTTCTAAAGATAATTCAGGTATTCGCAAATTACTTGAAGCATGGTATAATTTAACAGGTTGTCCAATGTTGTTAAACACAAGTTTAAATATTCGTGGTGAACCAATGGTAAACGATCGCAAGGATGCTGATCGTTTTGAAAAGAAATATGGAGTTACTGTATGCAGCTAAAAAATATTGAGAATAAGATACGCGACATTGCAAGTCATATCAGATCAAATGGATTGGGAATTCACGGAAATCGCAGCACATCTTTGGGATTGTTAATGAGCATCTGGGAAGCAAAGTGCCTAGATTTAGATCATATAGATGTGATCGAGCTAGGAGTGGCGAACGGCAATGGGTTGTTATCATTAATTGAATACACTGAGTTCTATAAAAAAGAGTTTGATATAGATTTTACAATAACTGGATTTGATGTTGGGAGTGGAATGCCTAAACCAGTCGACCATAGAGATCATCCGGAACTTTGGTTACCTGGAGATTTTCGTATTGATATTGACGAATTATTTGAAAAGATTGACAATCGGGCTAATCTTGTGATTGGAGACGTTAATGATACTATCCCAGAATTCTGCCAGAATTTTTCTAGAGTGTTGGGGTTTGTTAGTGTTGATTTAGATCAATATACAAGTACAAAAAATGCATTAGCACTATTTCAAATGGATGCAACAAAATATCTACCTGCTCTACCTTTATATTTTGATGACGTAGAGACCAGTTTTATGTTTAATGATTATTGTGGAGAAGAGTTGGCCATAACAGAATTTAACCAAAAAAATGAATTTAGGAAAATCTGCAAAAAGTCTTCGATATATAATATCCCTAACTTTTATGCATTGCATGTTCTAGATCATCCAATCTGTACCGGAAAACAATTGCCCCCACATCCGTTTTCAATGCAACCGTTTTAAAGATAAGTTTCTAATCCACCGCGACGTCTAATATCTTGGGTGCAACAAGAAATACCACCATCCCAGAAATACTGATGACGCAGCGGAGATACAATAGGATTAATGCCGTGCTTTTCGCAAAACTTGAATACTTCTTTATTTTCAGCAGAAAAAACAACGTTTTGTTCATCTAACACTAAACAGTTAACATCAAACACAGTTTCTTCAATATATCCTAACCAATGGCTTAGATAGTTGTTAACATAGTCACGGAATTGATCAGTTGGTTTATCTCCCTGAAGATACCATGCTTCGTCTAATCGATTTTCTTCTTTAACACGTCCGATCATTTGTGCAGCAATAATAGAACTATCGTTTAGACGTAAGAAATCCCAACCAGGAAACTCTGCTTCTAAGTTAAGGTCATCTGCATGATAAGTGCTAAGAATAACTCCAGGCTTTAAAATTGCAAACACAGCATCGCCGTGACCTTCTGTACGAGCTTCATGAAAACGATAGTCTTGGTCATTTAGTACGTTTTCTTTAATCCAACCGCTTTGCGCCTCGGTTAAAAATTCTGAATTATCAAAAAACACATCTCGACCCACACGCACAATACATGAGGCTGAACCACCATTTAAAATACAGTTTTCATCATACCCGCCTGCTGCTTTATGCGGATTAATTACATTGCCACCTTGAGCTTCATAATCGTTGCAAATATGATCTAATTCGTGCATCTGTAGTACACGCAATAATTTGTCGCCTAATGTAATTTGCCAATCTCTTGGAGTTAATGGTGGTAATGGGGCGCCACCATTCTTTGTTTGCCAGATATAGAATTGGTCTTTGGTGATACAAAGTTCAGGTCTGCGAACAGTAGCCCCGTGTGTTTCACATACCTTTTGTAAATTATCTAAATCCTCTTCTGTTTCTGACAGAACTTTTTGCAATTGATTGCGTACTTGGTCATCTTGAATGAACTCAAAATATTCAGGTGGGTAACAACGACCCACAATAACTTCTTCCAATGGATCCCAGGAAGTATAAGCGTTGATTGGACTACTCATGTATATCCTCTAATAATTTTAGTAATCTGTTTTGTTTGTTCTCTAAGAACAAATTTTGGTTGTGTATTAAATCGTTACGACATGTTCTGTACAAGTCGTTTAACTGTTTGTTATTTAAGTTGATTAAGTCTAAGGTTAAATTAATTGCAGCTTTCCAACGCTTTGAGGTATCAACAATATCGTCATATGAGGCATCAATGATGCCTTCAAACGTCTTATAACCCATTCTTCTTAATAAGCGCAAACTAGAAGGACCGCCAAATATAATAAACGGTTGTGCGTTTTTAATTGGTTTAAATGTTTTTTCGGTTAGGAATGCTCCATAACTTTGATCCACGTCCATGTGTGATTCTAATACAATGTTTAAATAACTGTCATGGAAATGTTCTATTACGCTGCGAGTATGTGTATTATGTTCAGCAGAGGATAAATTATCTGCTTTGAATGGGAGTTCTTTTAAAAATAATCTAGTTAGTTCACGTAGATTACCAAAACTATCTACTTCAATAGGGTTGTCATCCTCTGTTTCGCCTGCGGTAATTTTGTTACCATACCCAAAGTATCCTTCCTGATTATTTCCATGCTCCCATAAACGTGCCATGACATTTGCCCGCCAGTATTTGTGCATTCTAACAAGTGCTGTAAACTTTTTACTACGGTACATGTCGTGATACTGTACTGGGGAAATTTTTCTATTCCGAAAGTTATACAAAAGTTCATCGTCAACAACATGATAGAAATATGGAATATCCCTGCACGCAGAATTTGCGCTTACAAATAGTATTTGCTCTCTAGGAATATTATAGCGAATGCATTGTTGAGTTAAGTGTTCATTGATTAATTCAGGATTATCGCCTTCGCTATAATAAAATAGGACTCGCAGTTTTTGATTTCGTACACGCTTTAAAACTTCTTCAGGAAATAGTGTAAACCAGTCTATAGAGAAGTCAAAAAATGAAAGCGCAATAGGATAAAATGTGTTATTGTTTGTATCTTTAAGTTGAACTAATTCATAGCGAACATTCCAATAATCCATATACTCAAATAGCATAACAGGTTCTGAAAATGGCCAGTTTACACTAAACTGCCTCCACTCGGCGGTATACGGTTGTGCCTGATGTTTTGCCAGATTAGGATAAGGTTTAGCAGCACCCATGGTGCTTTTTCCCATGCGTTCTATATAAAATTTATGTGTAATCATGCTTGAGATGAGTTAGCATTAGCTCAAATTCTTTCCAAAGAATGTGTTCAAATGATCCTTTGTAAAAATGATTATAATTAAATGTTGCGATTGATACACAGTGGTTCCAGATACTTTTTCTTTCTTTTTCTGGTAATTTTTCTATGTTTTCCAATAGTTGTCCGACTTTTTGTAAACGAATCAAATCGTCTTCTTCATCGTCATAACTTTCATCTATCACACTTCCAAATGTTTTAAATCCGTAACTACGCAGATACTCTAAACTGTGTGCTGGTGCCACGAGTATAAATGGCATTTCTAATGCTATTGCTTTAAACGTTTTTTCTGTAATATGCAATCGTTTGCCAAAGTATACGGTTTCTGTAGGGACATAAAACATACTATCTGCAGCGATATTAAAATTATCTAGCCAACAACTGGACATTTTTTGTGTATCTTCTCCAGCGAATGTTATTGGTAATTCTTCGGTTGATAACACACGAGTGATATCTGGGATCTGATCTTGGTATTTTGATGCAATATGTGTAATATCAGTATGCTCAACCGGACAAGTTCGTGGTGCACTGAGATGATTGTTCTGTAAACCACGTTTGAATATTTCGTATAAGAACAACACACGATGGTCTCTATAACCTCCAATAATGCGGTTAGGAGACATAAAGGTTTTTGTTGGTTTTCGTTCTGCGGCCCGTTTGATTAAAAATGATCGGTTGTATCCTCTGTACCAATCGAGAGCAGCCCATCCGTGCCAGAAATAATAATATGATTTCCACCCGTATCTTTGGCGTAACTGATCAACATATTCGCCGCGCTCGCTAACCAGTACACCACCTTGTGCTTTTATCTTCCAATTACCGGGAATCGGCTGAATATCATCATTTCTTCTAACAACGTCATCAAACAAATCTTTATATATTTCAAAGTTTACAGGTTCTTGATCATGTAAAAACAGATAATCACTTTCTAATATAAAGTCTTCACCGCGGTTAAATAAGTTTTCAACACCGGTGTGTCCCGGAGGATCGCAGTAAAACATTCTAACTCCAGGAATATTTTCTTGCATCCAAGGCCAAAATGTATTATCATATAACTCATCAATTCTAATCATAATTTATAATGTTTGACGTATTTTATATAGGACAAAAACCAAATCAATTTGCTCACGAACGTGAAGTAAAGTCTATAGAAGAAGCACAAGAGTTAAGCAGAACCAGGTATTTCTGGATCATACATTACTTATGTGACTATTCTGAGTTTGATTTTCTTTGGGAACCTAAACCCTGGGAAGCACACCAGCGACATGTATTTGCCAGCCAACACCAGAAAGATTCTGGTACCGGTTTATATCCAAAAGCAGGATGGTCAGACACAAATTATCACAATGACATGATAGCCGTTCGCAGAACAGATTATTTAAACTGGGACGATACAACATATACAGACTTCGATTATTCATGGCATCCAGATCCAACAGAAGGACCAATGATATATAAATTTGGTACACAGTGGCAAAAAACTGGAGGTCCTGTGTATATTTGTTCAGGTGCAGATCCTTCCGCTATAAAGTATGTCACGGAACCTCGTGTAAGTAAAATATCAATTGACCCAAATTGGGTGATTCCAGCAGGAGTTGAGCTCGAAGGATTTGATTATACCTGGCATCCAGATAATACAGAGCCACCATACAATTACCAGTTTGGTACACAATGGCAAAAAACTGGCGGACCGTTATATGAAATCAAAGGTGCCAGCGCAACCAAATACGTGACACAAGCAAATGTTAAAAACATTTCTATTGCTAAAGAAGTGTATCTTATTGATCACGGCAACAAAGAAACAGAACAGGTAAAACAACAGCTAGAATCAAAAGGATTGACAGTTAAAAAAATAGCTCGGTTTATATCAAGCTATAAAGGCACATTGCAGCGTATATTATCACGCGAAGAACACGAGTATGTATGGGTATGTTCAAGCGTATGTGACTATTCTAAATTTGATTTCACCTGGCATCCAGAATTATGGCAAGGAACCATGTTACATGTTTTTCCAAGCAATGGCGAAAAGTTTGGCGATACGTTTCTAATTAATATACCAACGTTTAATGTTCGCATTACCAATACTGAATTGCTTGAATGGTACGATACGATCCATTTTGTTGACAATATCGATGTTCCCCGTTGGCATATTCCTGAAGTACACACAGATGGTAATTCAATTGTTGATGCTGTTAAAGAACATACGTTTTTGGAACCTTTAACATTATTTACTGACCGATTCGTTGATAACACTCCAGTTATTCCGTTATGGAGAGAAAAAACACGCACTATTACGCCTCTTTCTACAGGAAATAGTGTAGTAGTAGTGCCTAGAGACGCAAAAACGCATATCTTTGGGGAATTGTATGATTATCCTTATATTGACAAAACATATAGTAGTACGCTAATCGACAAACCACTAGATGTTGTGTTTATTTCTAATGGAGAAAAAATTGCTGAAAAAAACTGGAAGCATCTACAAGAAATAATGCGCGGCAAACCCAATAGAGTAGTACGCAGTGATGGAATCAATGGACGTGTGGAAGCATATCAGGCGGCATTGCGTTTAAGCGAAACACCATGGGCATTTTGTGTGTTTGCTAAACTGACTGTAGATGAAAACTTTGATTGGTCATGGCAACCAGATCGCATGCAAAAGAATAAGCATTATATCTTTCATGCACGAAATCCGGTCAATGGTTTGGAATATGGACACATGGCAATGATTGCATACCACAAAGATTTAACACTACACAATAAAGCACAAGGTCTTGACTTTACACTAGATCAGGAACACGAAGTGGTCCCTGTGTTAAGTGGCATTGCTAACTATGCAGACGATCCATGGACGGCATGGCGTTCAGCATTCCGTGAAGCGATTAAATTGAAGGATTCAGACCCCACAATGGATACACAGTATCGTTTAAAGCAATGGTTAACTAAAGGCGACGGTGCAATTGGAGAATGGAGTAAGCGCGGCGCAGCAGATGGTGTTGCTTACTATGAAAATGTTGATGGAAACTTTGATGAACTTCGCAAAACTTACGAATGGAAATGGTTAAGCGAGTACTTTATTTCCGTGTATAATGTAGAACCCGTTCAGCTATAAACTCTACTTCGTCGCCGGACAAATCAGGATAAAACGGCAAACTTAATACACGTCTAGTTAAACTACTAGCAACACTCATCATGTTTGGCCCTTTATACTTTTCATATTGCTTTAGTTCGTGCAATGGCTTTTCATAATGAATGCGAGTTTCGATACCATCACTTGCTAGCTGAACTCGTATATAATCTCTATTATCAACTTCAATAACAAATTTCTGTAGTCCGTGCGACATAACATCGCTCATAACAACACGAACTGGTGTATCTGAAAAGCGATAGATCCAGTGTTTAGCAATAGCCCGACGCTTATTTTGCCAATCCAACAAGTAGTTCTTACGAACCAATAAGTGTGCTGCTTCTAATTCGCTCATGCGTGCGTTTGTGCCTGCAAATGGAACGTGATGTTTTCCGTGATTAAAGTATCCCTTTAACCATTCATACATAACTTCCGAATTAGTAACAATAGCGCCACCGTTGCCTGTGCTAGGTAAGTTTTTAGTAGGATCAAATGAAATAGTGGTTGCTAACCCTTGATGCCTGCAATCATCTGCTAACCAATGCTGTGCGCCATCCTCAATAAATGGTAGATGCGGATGATTCCAAACTGACTCGCCATATAACCCAACTCCAACAGCAATACCTTCTGTGCTACCATCCACATGTTTGTGCCATTCCACTTGTCCATTACGATTACAATCTAAAAACTCAACATCCCATCCTGAATTAATAAATGCATTAGCAGTAGCAGGAAATGTTAGTGTAGGAATTAACACACGTTTAACAGGAATATAATTAGAACGTTCGTAGTATTTTGCGATTGCTTCTAGTGCAATAGTGCCCGAGTGTGTAGTGATTGCGTACTGGCTATGATTTTTATGTGCTAGCCACTGCTCGAGTTGTTCTGTGTTTTCGCCAGCCATCCATTGCCCACTAGCAAGAACACGGTCGGTTGCTTCTAGTAATTCGTCTTTTAAATAAGCGTGCTGGCGTTCAAGCCCGAAGAAGGGAATTTTGAATCCACTCATAATAAAGCGGGAATCCTTGATCTATGTTAGTACGTGGTTCGTAGTTTAATAACCGGTATGCTTTGTCTGTACTCAGGTATCCACGGGATGGCATACTCATATCACGTTCGCGCACATTAATATCGCCCTTGCCTACAATTGCTCGAACAAGTTCAGCAGCACGTAGGATAGTGTCCTCTTCGCCCCGTGTGATATTAAATGTTTCATTCATAGCAAGTGGATGTGTAGCAGCAAGTACAATACCGTGCGCTACGTCTTCTACAAATGAGAAGTCTAGTTTTTCATTTATACCATTTACATTAAGTGGTTTATCCTGAATGGCGTTCATAAAGAACTTGCTTACTACGCGATCCTCGACATCGCGAGGACCATACACAGCACTTGGACGCACAACAGCATAATCCATATCGTGCTTATCTGCAAAGTGTTTAGTTAATAGTTCGCCTGCGTGTTTGTATGCAGCATAAATGCTTCCAGGCTTACACGGAGTATCTTCAGTGACGCCACCTTCAAAGTCGCCATATACCATAGATGAACTAATATACACAAAACGCTTAACACCTGTATTAACTGACGCAGTTAACAGGTTTTCTAGCCCATCAATCATAGTATGACGAGCCATCAATGGATTAGTGTTCACAATTTTAGCACGTGGAAAACTTGCTAAGTGGATAACAACGTCGGGGTTATGTCGTTCAAAACTCGAGTTAATATGATTGGTACTAGCAATATCCCACGGACACATTGTAGGGTGTCCCATATAATCAATGCGTTCGTCGATTAACTTTTGATGTGCTTTGGGTTCTAGGATACCGTAGGTAGTCCAATTATCTAGGACGATACATTCGTGATCTAAATCTCGAAGTTCTTTGACTACGTGGTGCCCAATAAACCCAGCACCACCTACAACCATTGCTCTCATGTTATCCCCAACGCAAATTAAAATAAGTCGCAGCAGAATCTTCTACTTCTGCTTCTACGCGAATAATATAGTTTAAAACTTCAGCTTGTTCTGAAATACTATAACGTATATCTTTAGAATTGTCAAGAGCCCATTGCCCTTGCTTTGTGCCTTTAAGTTTGCTTTCAACAATCATGCTAGCAACGAGATCGAGATTATCTACATCGCCAACATTAAATTCTAAAATTTTAATGCGTGTCATACTGCCATCGGGGCTTTGATAGGCGGATGGGATTCGTAATTTTGAAGCTGAATATCATCCATTGCAAAGTTGTCGATACGTTTAATATCTGGATTAAGCCATAAAGTTGGCAGAGGTAATGGATCTCTAGATAATTGTTCTTTAACTTGACCTATGTGATTGAGATAGATGTGAGCGTCACCAATGGTATGTACAAATGTACCAGGTGTTAAATCACATACCTGTGCAATTATGTATGTGAGCAAACTATAGCTAGCAATATTAAATGGAACACCTAGGAACATATCTGCTGAACGCTGATACATTTGGCAACTTAATTCGCCATCGTCACTTACATAAAACTGGCTTAACACGTGACATGGCGGAAGTGCCATTTGGTCTAATTCACCAGGATTCCAAGCAGTTAAAATATGTCTGCGTCCAAATGGATCGCGCTTGATACCTTCAATTAAATTTTGAAGTTGATCAATTTCTTGATAATGACCAACTTCTAAATCTGATTCATTGGAATAATTATTAAACTTGCGCCAAGTCCGCCACTGTACGCCATAAACACGACCTAAGTCGCCTGGGCATTGTGCTTTTGGCGCCCAGTAGTTTGCTTCTGCGTTAGCAGTCCAAATAGTTTTCTTTTCTGGATCGCGTGTGCCGTGTAGAATTTCTGCTAGTCTACGTTCATCACCTGACCCTTCGATAAACCATAGCAGTTCTGAAACAACAGCCTTCCATGCTAACCGTTTAGTAGTGACAGCAGGGAAATGCCCACGGATATTATAACGAGTTTGAAGACCAAATATGCTGCGAGTCCCGACACCAGTGCGGTCAGTGCGGTCTTGCCCGCGATCGAGAACTTCTTTAAGAGCGTCATTATATTCCTTCATTGTTTTCTGTTTAATACCTGAAATGTGTGATCATCAAACTTTTCTTCGTGAACAATTTTGAAGTTTTCGTAAATTTTATCTAAGTCAACGTGTGTATCACAATCATAGTCGCCTGGAACACGGGTTAAAAAGATATAATCTAGATCATCAAAAACGCTATTAATTAATCCTGCTCCGCCAATAATCCATGCAGTCGGAGTTGCGTGTAGCATCGACGTGTCATACATATGGATCACATCATTGGGCAATTCCAGATCATCTCTACTGCTAATAACAACATTGCGACGACTTGGTAGTGGGGTTGGCATATCCTTGCTTTCCCAGGTGCCTCTGCCCATAATAACCACGCCATATTTTGTAAGATCTTTGAATCGTTTTAGATCCGCGGAAACTTTTGGCCACGGCATAGCACCATCTTTACCAATTCCACCTTTGTCATCACATGCAAAAATTGCTTTCATAGATTTTTTAAAAAATGTTCAGTGTCAGGTTGAATAATATCAGCAACGGCGTCTAGATCCAAGAAAAAATCTACTTTACGAATATCATCCTGCCACTCAGTAAGTGTTCTAGATATAATTGTTTCAATTTCTTCTGGATCTAGACCATTATCTCTAAGCATTTTAACATTGACTGTTTTTTGCTTAGGGCCAATATCACCATAAAGTTTAATTACAAGACGTTCAATACATTCAACAGGCACATTGGTTTTATCGATGTTATCGATTATGTGTTGCCATCTATCGTAAAAGTCCTCGCTCAGATACATTAATTCTTTTTCTCATGTTAAGTGAGGACTGTTTTTATGCTTTCGCTTTAACAGCAACCTTTTTCTTTGTCGCGGCCTTCTTTTTTGCAGTTGCACGTTTTGGTTTTAATGAAGGATTCATTGCGTATGCTTCTGTTTCTAACCGTTTGCTTTCAGCTAACAAACTTTCTGCTTCGGCAGCCATTTTCTGACTTTGTTGTAACAAATCATTGGCCATACTTTCATCAGTAATTACGCCTGCTTCTGCCGCTGTTTGTTGCACAGTTTCTGCAACTTTTTTAGCAGTTGGGTCAACCAAACCAGCATTGCGGTCCATTTCAGCTAATTTCTCAGCAGCTTCACCACCGGTTGCTAGATCATCTAGAACGCTATTAAGTTCATCTAAACGAATATGACTTTTAGCGTTTGGTGTAATTACTACTTGGTTAGTAGGAATTTTTTTGATCATGCCTTCTTTGTGAAGGGCATGCAGAGTGTTTCTGCCGTCTGGAAGGATCTCTCTGTCTAATGCATCGGCAAGATTTTCTGCCTGTTGTCCACTTGCACTTTCGATACAGTTAATTACTGAATCGTGAAAATGACTTGGGATACTTTCGGTATAAGTAACCAACGCCATATGATCTTCACCTGGAACTTTACGATAAATTACAGCAACCTTACGATCACCATGCTTGCCAATGTGTTTAACAAATGCCATATTTTATTCCTCTGAGGAAGCTGATTCCTCTGTTGTTTCTTCTGCTGCTGCTTCTTCTTGTGGCGCAAGGCTGTTTAAGAAAGTATTCAACTTGTTATAAACACGGCCAATTACTTCCATTTCTTCTGCACGGAATGCTCCGCGTTGTGCAGCAACGGCGATAATCTGGCGCAGTCCAGCTAGATCGCCAACATTTAAGCCAACTGCGTCTGCGTTGGCTGCTTCGGTAGTTTCGGTAGTTTCGATATTGTTTTCTTCGCTCATTTATATCTCCTGATGTTTTAATTTTAGCGTGTGTGTATTTAATAGTGTATATGAACCCAATAAAATTTTTAAAAGGTATCATTACGATAATTTCTGTATTTAGATAAGAATGATAAAGTGAAGTAAGTTGCTTCGGCAGATTCTTCAAATCCTGCATATACTTTGGACAGTAACTTATTTCCTTGCCTCACGGCACATGTAACAATAGCATACCTCCCAATGGTATTATCTTGTATCCACTGTTCGGCTTCACCGTGCATAAAAATATCTATATTATCGATACTAATACGAGTAAAATGAACAGGCATCCAATCCACCTTGCGTGTTTCAAACCATTCTCGCGGATCAATTTTCATTAAACTTAATGCCTGGTTGAATCATCATAATAAACCGTGATACCAAATGGTGCTTCCACATCACGAGTGCCGTGTACGATCCAAAGTGTGTCGCAGTAATCAGGATCTCCCCAACTACCCCAAGGATAGCCGTCTGTGAATACAACAAGACGTTGTGGTTCGATAGCTTCTCGCTTTAGGTAATTAAAGATAGCAGTAAAGTCTGTGCCACCGTATCCTTGGATATCGTAATCTTCTACATTATCCAGTGTTTCTGAACTGTAAGTTACAGGATTGTATACATCGGTGTCAAATGTGAACAAATGCAAGCGAAACTGTTCAAATTCTTCCATGATGCCACGGATCTCAGACAGGAAATCACGCAACATGGTCTCTGAAATGGATCCTGATGTGTCGATAGCGACTACAACATCGGTTGTTTCACCATTAATCATGCCTGGCATTACTGAATCCATATGCCAAGTTTTGCGACCAGGACGCATCCAACTAAAATCAGTTTTAATAGTTGACTGGATGTGTTGTCGTAATAGTTCGCGCCAGTTCATTTTTGGTTCGGTAAACGATTTAATTAAACGTTTTACCCCGGCAGGAGTATTACCAGCACCTGCTTGTTCGGCAGCACTTAACATTGCTTCTTTGAGTTCTTCGCGAATTAAATCGCGTTCTTCTTTGCTCAGCTTGGGTTTACTTTTCCCATTGCCGTCTTCGCCTTCAGAATCACCGTCTAGATGTTCGTCGATCATTTGCTCTAACAGTTTGTTAATATCAATTTTTTCAGCGTTTTCGTAGAGCTTATCGTAAATTTCTTCGGAACACATACCATCAAATTGCGGATCGTATAAACAAGGAACAGTAGTAATACGAGTACCAACCTTAGATTTAATTAAATCTGAATTTACTGCGTAATCGTCTGCAACGTTCCAGAGTTGCGGATCACGATCGCCACGGCGACCAAAGTGGTCATAGCAACAATGCAATACTTCGTGTCCAAAAAGAAATTCTAGCTCTTTGGGTTTGAGCATTTCTACAAAACGACTGTTATAGTAAAAATTGCGACCATCAGTGGCGGCAGTAGGGCACCAATCGTCTGCATTTTTTAATTGCAAACGAGTCGCCATATTACCAAAAAAAGGACTGTTAAGAAGTAGTCCCACACGAGCACCAATAAGTTTTTCACGGCTGGAACGATCAACAGCAGGATCGGTAGATCCAATTAAATTATCAAATTTTTTGCTTTCATTGTTTTGCGTTGTGTTACCAGAGGCCATAGATAAATTCCTTTATGCTTAACTAATGTAGGTATTATACTTGGATCTGAAACAGAAGTCAACTTGGTCCAGATCCCTCTAATTTTTCGAATACATTATGAAATTGTATATCTAAATTATATTGATATTTCCCTGATATTTCAAATAATCGATTTTGATTATGTTCTAATATATCCTCTGCTGCCAGATAAAATTCTCTTGTTCCATTTTTGATAATATCAGCAAGAGATTCAAGAAGTAAATCTATGCGATTATCGATATTATACTCTTTGTCGTACTTTTCGTTAATAAGAGAATCAAATGTTTTAAATCCTAGATTTTTAAGATATTCTAAAAAACCACAATTGGACACCATCAAGAATGGAGTTTTTGTGATAATTGGTTTCATAGTCTTTTCTGTGAAAAAATACCCATCTTTATAACAAGTCTCTGGTACAATTTCAATATTTGCATTCAGATATAAATCCATGCTGGCATGACCATCGTTCCAATTGTTTTCCCCTCGCATTTGCCCGTTCCAGTTATTTCTAGCTTGAGGCCCATTATTGTGGAAAACACAAATTCCTTTATTGTCAAAAAACTCTTTTGATTCAAGTTTTTTGTATAACTTATATCTATGCGGTCTAGTTTTTCTAAGTATAGTTGTGACTAAAAAATCTTTCGCTAATGGTGATTTTGCAACAGTTGCATTGGTGATTCTGCTATACATCTGAAAAAATTGACTGTTAAAATATTCTATAGAAATATTTTTTAAATTGTTGATCCAGTGCCTATCTGATGGCAAAGCGTCAACAAAGATATGCAAAGAATTGGCGTTAATATATTCATCGATTTTAATGATTTCTTTTTTAAATTCATCAGAATTTAAATTAACAAACGAATCCATATCTTGAAAAACAATGGTGCTTCCGTGTTCCAGAAAATCTATAAAATTCTTTCTGGATGGGGCAAATGATATAAAAGAAAATAACACATCGACTGTAATTATTAACACAGTTGATGTGTTAAACAGATCTTCTGGTATAATGTAAGCACCACCAAATTCATTAAAATTATCGTCGTAAAACGAACGTGTACTGTATGCAATATTATTAAAGTCTAGATATTCATCAATAGCTGATGAATTACTTTTTGTATTGTCAAATATTATTCTAAGTGCCATTTATATTAGTTATTAGCATTTAGGATGTATTTGCCATATTTTTCATGGAATTTGTCAAAATTCTTGAGCTTGGTGGGCTTAAAAGGCAACTCATATGTAGTAAGTGCCACACGAGCACCCATTACAACTAGTTCTACTTCAAAGTTGTCCATCATAAAACCAAAGAAGTTGTCGGCCATAGTATGGAAATCTTTCTCGTTTACACCCTTTTCTACAGCATCTTTGAGCTCGTAGCACATAGAAGTTACTAGTGAGTACATTGCTGAAACTTCTTTGGTTTCAAGCTCTTTAATCTTACCAGCAAGGATGTCTTCTGGCTTAGGTAGTTTTCCTGCTACTTTGCGATGCGCCATAAACTTGAGCGCAAGTCCTTCACCAACTGCGCCAGATACCAAATTGGTCATAGTCTTTTCGTCCGGATCATCTTCAAGCAGTTCTGACACAAACGTCCAAGAACGTGGAGTAGCAAACGCACGTGAACTTGACTTAGAGTCAAAGTCATACAAGTCCTGTTTAGCAAATGAAATGTAACCGACAACGTCCTTGTGGATTTTGTTCTCCACCGCCCAATCTAACCAAGACTCGTAATCTACCTTCATTTCGAAGTGTACAAAACGATTGCTCAGTGGCATAGGCATACGATAAGTTACGCCCTTGTCACTTTCGCGGTTACCAGCTGCGACAATCACAACATTATCTGGCAAACGATAGTTGCCAATGCGACGATTGAGTACAAGCTGGTAAGCCGCTGCCATAACACTCGGTGCACCCGAGTTACACTCATCAAGGAATAGTACAATAACAGGGTATTGACTGGCTAGTTCTTCTGTAGGAAGATCAATTGGTGCAGCCCAATCCATTTTGTTAATTTCTTTATTGTAGAATGGGATACCGCGTAAATCAGTGGGTTCCATCTGACTCAAACGCATATCAATCATGTAGCCATTAAGCTCATCAGTAATTTCTTCAACAAGCTCTGACTTACCAATGCCTGGAGGACCCCATAAAAATACTGGACGCTTCTTATTGAAGCAATGCATGATGGAGGTTTTGACCTCTTTGGCGGAAAGTGTGCGTCCTTCGGACATATCGTACTCCTTGTCTGTGTGTAATAAGTGTAAGTGCCTGGAAAGTGCTATGTACTTGTTAACTTACTCTAGTATTATACGGGAACAGACGAGCGGCGTCAACACTTTCTTGTTGATTTTAGTGTTGTATTTTTACAACATTAATGCGCTAGATCATTGAATAAAGCAGTTTTTCTGCTACTGTATCACCATAGTTTTTCTTTAGATCGCGCTTGATACCACCCCAGTCTGCCCATATTGGATAGCGAGCAATAGTATTGTTTTTAATAATACAACGAAGTTTATCGCGGCTGACAGCGTGAAATTCGTTGTTATGCTGGGCTTCTGCCAAGACGGCATCCCAACCACGGTTAAAAACGGTGGCAAAATCATAATTCATTTTAAATAGATCCTCCTAGGTTAAAAGAATATTAACAACGCTATTTACTTTAATTTGACCAGAAAGGGTTGATAAGTACCAAATTATTTTGTATAATAATATACATAGTTTAGGATTTTTTAATATTCTATATAAATAAATTAACTTTTTGTCTACACTTTGATTTATATCGGGGTGTGGATTTTTTTATTCTTATAAGGATGTAAAAACAATGGAAGCGAAAATGTGGAACGCTCAAGGTTGGGAAACAATTGATAACAAAACTGATTCTCAGCTCGAAAGCGAGTTTTCTAGTATGTTAAATGAATCAGGATTTAATGTCCTAAATTATGTTGAACATACTTTTGAGCCATTTGGCTGGACAGCACTATGGCTTTTGAGCGAGTCGCATTTTGCGATTCACACGTTCCCCGAAGAAAACAAATTCTACTGGGAATTAAGTTCATGTATTGAACAAAAATATATTGATTTCATCAGAGCAAAAGGAGCACACGATGGCGTTTGAATATTGGGGTTATCATGTAATGCTTGACTGC
>Ga0196901_1000013_pt1 | contig 78847 bp, 111 predicted proteins | sample CB_VirMetaG_FD_169099 | JGI IMG/M metagenome (GOLD analysis project Ga0196901, IMG submission 169099) | Freshwater to marine saline gradient viral communities from Chesapeake Bay - CB_1504_1 Viral MetaG (v3) (version 3) | ecosystem: Environmental > Aquatic > Marine > Coastal | place: USA... | reverse complement strand
CTATTGGTAATACCAACCGATGCATAAATTGTCTGTGCAGTAATATTAGATAGTGTCAGACCAAGTACAATAGTAGTAGTTGATGCGGGTGATGTGTACACTGTAGAAGATGTACCGGCCGCTACCGCTGAACCATCATGTGTTTTAAGTTTGAATGCGTTCATTGTTTATGTTTCCTAATGTAATTTATAGCGTTCATCATGATGTTTTCATCGTCCTTCAAGCTGCCTATTGCTGTATTGCAATTTTGGCACAACAGTCCTCTAACTTCACCGGTTGTGTGACAATGGTCAACAGCAAATGCATTCCTCTTGCCAGTATCGGTTGTACCACAAATAGCACAGCCACCATTTTGCTCCACCAACATACTATTATAATCATCTAATGATATACCAAACGATCTTAATAGTTTGGTATTCTTATCCTTTTCATAATTGTAAGGATGTTTATATTTATTCTTATGGTACGACAGTCTCATGTATTCCCTATAGCAAGGTTTACAGTGAGGTCGACGGCTACCAGCATACCCATATCTTTCTGGAAAATCTTCAATAGGCTTTTGTTCGCCGCAAGTTTTACAGACCTTCATCCCCACATCAACCCAACGCAATACTCAGAGCTGTCGCCTCTGAAATTATATCGTCGTAATGCTTACCATCTACTGTGTCCGCATCTACATTTAAATTATTTATATAGGTCTGTGTAACGACGGCCTGTACACGTCCATCGGTATAATAGAGATTCGTTGAACCTTCGGTAAGATCATCAGTATCTTTAGTGCCAATCCAGGTATTCGCAGTTGATGTAAAATCAGCTGTATTTAATTTAGTACCCAGTGCAGTAGTAACCGTAGAAGCATAGTTAGGATCATCGCCTAATGCTGCGGCTAATTCGTTTAATGTATCAAGAGTGGTCGGCGCTGAATCTACGATAGTAGCAATAATGTTTGATGCAGTATCAAATCCATTGGTACTTAAATAGTTACCAACTCGAGTATCTGTATAGTACAGATTTGTAGAACCCTCATCAACACCATCAGTATCGAGATCGGTATTGACCCAGTTGGTTCCACTCCAAGACAGTACATCACCTGACGCGGCTGATGTAATTACTACGTTGTGCAATTCATCAAGATCTGATTTATGAGTAGGACGAATCAGAATAGTGCCATTATTAGTACTATTGAGAGCGGCTGCCATCAGAATAGAGTGATTTGGATACGCAGGTTCTGTAGTTGTTAGAGCACCTGGAGTCGAAGCAGAAAGATACAGTAAATCACCAGCGGTCAGAGTAGATGTACTATACCCAGTTAGCTTACCGAAGGCAACAACATAACCAAATGCATTTGTTGCGAACGCTTGAGCTGCAACACCCATGACCCACTCTGGCATAAAACCAGTAGCTGACATATCTGCTTTTGCGATCAATACATGGTCGCCCTGTACACCAGCAAACATAACAACATCGCCCTTAGCGATAGCTGCAGATGCCTTAGCATAGTATAGATCCTGTTGACCGACGTTTAAAGAGAACGTGCCATAATCTACACTCAGAGTACCGTTTACTGAATCCCACGCTACTGATGCATCAGGAGTAGAACCAAAGTTAAGCGTGGTAAGAGTAAGTGTATCTACCTCGCCGTCAACTGATGTTGCATCTAATGAGATAACACCGGTCGATGAATCATATGATACTGGGCTCGTAGCAGAGATAGCTGCTCTTGAGCGTGCGTTGGTATAATAGAGATTACTGGAACCTTCCTGGAGGGCATCTGTATTATCACCAGTCGTCAGGAAATCGCCGTCGCCGTCAATTGCGGCTACGTCAGTGCCTTCGTTGTATGTTAACTTACGGGATAGCTGAGCAAGTTCCGTTGCTTTTGTAGATGCCATAAAAAAAGTCCTAGAGAGGTTAAATTCTGCTAGGACTATTTATATGTTTTTAGTATTGAAAGATAAAGGTTTTTCAGGCCACTATACCGATGGGATACTCTCAACAAATGTATCATATTCATTAAAATTATCCATATTGCGTCCAGCCGCTGCATCTCTAAGAATTTTAGCTTCTTGATCAGGGGAGTAAACAAAAGATATAATGTCTTTTTTAGTAATCTGCTCACGATTGCGGGTACTTAAAAACCCATCTAAAGAGTCCAAAGACTCCCCATAAGAAAGTTCCCCCCATACAGCTAGGATAGCTTCATTTTCTTTATTGGCTATATGTACCACTTTTATATTTGGAATCGGATCAGGATTTTCTAAGGTTTGAAATGGAAATCTATCCAACGTTTTATCTACAATATATAAGTTCATTTTTTATTCCTTATTTAATCCACATATACCCAGTGTTATTTGCTCCACCAGGGTAAAAGGCTTCACTACCCCCATAAATACCGTTACCGGTTGAATACCCTCCACCATAGCCACCTGTGTAACCCCACAAAAATCTTACGGTACTGTATAGCGATGTGCTAATACTTGAAGGATCTGAGTGGCCATCAAACACTTTATAGGAAGCTGAGCCATTTAAGATAAAGTGACCAGAACCACCGGTTTCCCAGTTTGAGCTATAAGGGTAATAATGAGCAATGTCTATTGCTGCAGCGGTTCTATTACTCATACCACCGTTATTACTAGAGCTATAATTGCTAATTCCGTTATCATACCTAATAAACTGAGCGCACTTATAATCAGTACTATTAAGTCTAGTATTGTCATTTGTAGTAGTTGCACCATTTCTAGCAATTTCTACTCTAAAAACTCCTTCCCCGTTAGAACCAATAGCTTTTACAAAATCGTCACTATACCGTCTACCTGAACTAGCACTATAACCTGTCCCTGAAAAAGGTACCCAACTACTAGACTGTCCATCCGCAGTAGTTCCTGAATATAGATTATAGTCAGATGTTTGCGCCCAGTGATGATCAGTATCAGCTCCTACTACTTGAACTAGCACCCAGCCACCACCGTAGTTATCATTATCCACATAACAATACTTTTTGCTTTGACCTGGAGGTTGAATCCAGTAATACCCAGTAGGATATCCTTGGTTATATAATTGAGCACCGCTATCCGCAGGGTTTGAATAAGTACCTACAGAGGCCGTAATAGATTTCCAACCGTCATCATTCTTAAACCATAAAGAACCAGTATCATCTGTAACGAAGGCTATTGCGCCACGGGGAGCTCCAGAACCTAAACTAGATTCCGCCTGACCCAGTAACCACATATATTTCTCATTGTAGTCTACACGGAAGAATGTTTTATTGGAAGCATCTTGCACATCACCATCGGTAAACTCCCACCCCCAACTATCCAACGGATAATTGGAATTACCTTCATTGTTTTTAGAATAATTACTACCTGTAATTCTACTAGATAGTTTACCGCTGCCGTATGCAACATCGTAAACAGTGAAACCATGAGCCTTCGATCCACTTGCTGTTGGGGTATCTGCATTTGCAAGTTGAATATCACCATGATCAAGTTTAAGATTATTGCCAGAACTTACTTTAAGGTTACCATTAACATGAAGTTTTTCTGATGGATCAGTACCAATACCTACATTACCCTGTGCAGTAATAGTTAGATTATCAGACCAAGAACCACCAGAATAATCTTGAATTTTTAAAAGACCATCAGTGCCATTGTCAGAAGTTTGTATTCTCCATATGTCTCTATTAGCATATCCAGTTTCAAGTTTGATAGAAGCTGTGCCACTTAAACCACCTGGTCCCTTAATGTGAAGTAATTCGCTAGCTCCAAAGTTGGCAATAGATGTTGGACCGATAGCAATGTTGCCTTTAAGTTGAGATGAATCAGAACCAATATATGTATAATCTGAACCAACGGCAACGCCATCAGCTGCATCACTATCAAGCACGAGGAAAGATCTAGTATTGTCTCTATAAATTTTCCAACCAGCAGATGTTCCACTAGAAGAAGTAAAACTAGTAATACCAGTATGAAGGAATGAAGATGAGTTAAGACCATCTAGTAAATCAGAGTCTGCAGCCTTAGCAGTAATACCAAGATAGCGTGCATCATAGCGAGTATCTAAATTAGCAGAACCAATCGCTGTAATATGACCAAAGCCATCAAGTGTAATATCTTGAATAACAGTACCATTGCTATTATCAACAGAGCTTGCCGATGAAGTATCAGCATGGCTTAATGTAATAGTACCATTTGTTGTTTGGTTAGCGGTGAATGTACCTGAACCAGTAAGGCCCGATCCAGAAGAAACTGTTAATGTACCATCACCAACTGTAATACTTGTGTTTGATACAGAAGTAATCTGTCCCTGAGCATTTACTGCAAATACAGGAATAGCGGTTGATGAACCATAAGTTCCTGCTGTTACACCAGTATTTGAAATTGAGAATGTTCTATTCGCGGATAGATCACCACCACCAGACAAACCAGTACCGGCCGTGAGGGTGGTGGTCTTATCGGTTTTGCCAGCAAGATTAGTAGTAACTGTAGATGCAAAGTTTGCGTCATCGCCAAGAGCAGCGGCCAATTCATCTAGAGTATTAAGAGCGGTTGGAGCTGCGTTAATTAAATTTGAGATCGCAGTGTCGGTATATGATTGCGCACTTGCAACAGCAGAAGTAATCGCATCTGTTTCTGCCTGATCAGCATATGATTGAGTTGCATAACTATTTGTTGTTAAATAGTTACTTACACGTGCATCTGTGTAATAAAGATTACTTGAACCTTCGGAAAGATCATCTGTGTCGAATGGACCTAATGTAACAGTAGTGCTAAAGTTAGAACCATCTGCTGTATCAATATCCAATACACCGGTTGCGATATTATAATCGAAGTCGGTAACGCCTGCAACGGTAGTCGTTGTTGCCGCTGTAATTACACCTTTAGCGTTAACAGTAATAACAGGAACTTCAGAAGCAGATCCATAAGATTGTGCTGTTACGCCTGAATCCTCAAGATCTGAGATCTCAATTGATCCTGGAGCAAGGTTACTACTTTTAATTGTTGTTAATGCCATATTACACCGTCACCGTAATTCGTTGAACTTTTACTTCTGTATTGCCATTCGCAGGAGTACAGAGCAATCTCACATTTGTACCTGTGATATCTCCATTGACTGTTATGAGTGAAGAACCAGTAAACATCGTACCATATTCTGTTAAATATACATTTGTGTTGTCATGCAGTAGCAGTACCTCTGTTACATGATATGCCGTCCCATACGTTGCCTGGATTATATATTTCGCAGATCGATAGGCACCTTTATTAAATGAATCTACAAGTTGATCTGAAGCGGTAGTAGGAAGATTAGCTCCCCCCGACTTCAATGCATCCTGATCCAACAAAGATGCTTTTGAGTAGGACACAATCTCAACGATGTCGCCAGATTCTAATGATGTGGTAAATGTTACTGAGGTGCCAGTCGTTGCGGTATAGTCAGAACCTTCGATTAATCGAACACCGTTCTGATAGACATCCACCTGACCAACATCATACGTCAGAGTAGAATTGTTATCATCCAATCCCGACAACGATCCTGTGGTACTTGAGATGGTATAGAAAAACTTCTTGTTATCTCTTACAATAACTTCTGCGGTGCGAACAGACAATGTTCTGCATTCAATCGCATCTCCATTAGCTGGAGCAGTGGAAAATGTAATCTGGTCATCGGTTAATGAGTATGCATCAACATGCTGCTTAACACCGTTAATGGTGACAAACACATACTGATCGTCCTGGGGAGGAATACTCAGAGTGAATACATTCGTTACACCATCACCGGAGAATGTATCTAAGAAGACAGAGGCCTCAGATGAGATCGCAGCGCCAGAAATCCTTACAATGGACTCTGTACCACCAACGCTCTTCTTTAAAAATAAATAACCATCGGTAGTGTTGATGGCAAGCTCGCCCAGAGCAAGTGATGTCGTACTCGGAATGTCACCTGTTGTGTTCGATCTTTTATGTTGTAATGTTGTTGCCATCGATTACGAAACCTTAATTATAACCCTGTTCTTCGTTATCCTTAGGCCGTAACTCCTCGATTGTTTTTATTGCAACAGACAATTGAGCTTCGAGCATAAGGTTTTTGTTAATCAGTTCTCCAATCATTTTATTCTGTTTGGAGATGTACTCATTCATAATCTTCGTTTGATCGAAATCCATAATAACTCCATAAAATAATGCTGGACCTATTTATCGTAGGTCCAGCAGTCACAGTTTAGTAGGTACCGCAATCGATATGTCCGAAGAATGGAACCCCACTCGAATCCATCTGCAACACCTGACCTTCAGTACCATAGTTTGTAGAAGTTTCCTGAAGGAACTGAACATCACCATTACCATCCACATAAGGAATAGAAGTAGCTGTAAAGTTACCTGCAGAGAAGGTCAATGAGTCAATCAGTGCATTGCCGAATTCAACATCACCAGCTGCACCCGTGAATACTTCAGATGTATTGGATGCATCATCAATAAACTTGAAGCGAGATGCTGAATCGTCCCAACCAAAGAAGCCAAGCATATCAGTAGTGCCGTTATGGTATCTGAATTCGATACCACGGTCTTTGTTATCATCAGCACTAGGAGCTGTATCACCACCCAATGTAAAGATTGGATCATCAATGGTAACTGTAGTTGAGTTAACAGTTGTGGTTGTACCCATAACAGCAAGGTCACCATAAATGACAACGCTGCCTGTTGGAGTACCGGCGCCAGTGTTACCTGGATCCAAGTACAAGTCACCAGAGCTTGTAGAGATGGTTGAGCTGTTAAGGTTAATTGATGGCTGACCTACAGTACCGTTGTCTACTGTCAAACCAGTAGCGGTGTCGATCTGCGCCATCAATGTACCACCAGTTACGAAGTACAGAGTATCTGCTGACTGGCTGGCTGGAACAGGAAGATTTGCTGTAGGCTGCGCAATGATGTAGGTATTCTGGTCTACATCGATTACACCACCAAGGCCCTGCCATGCACCAGATGAATAACCTTCATACTGGTTAGTAGTTGTGTTGTAGCGAATCTGACCAGTTGCAGCAGTTGGACGCTCGGAAGAGTTACCAACAGGAACGCGAATTGCAGATGTGGTATTGATTACTGTTTCTGCATTTGCTGCTGGAGCAATAGTCAGTGAACCGGTTGTGGTGCTGATAGTATTACCATCGATGCCAACATTGTCTACTTCCAACGAACCAGTAATATCAAGTTTGTCGGTAGCAGAGTCAAATGTGAAGTTTGCGTCATCAACCAGACGGCCACTTGCACCTGCAAATGTAACACGACCCAGAGTGAGGCTTTCAACATCAACACTGTGTAGTTTAGACAGACCATCTACATCCAGAACAGTACCTGTGGTTGCAGTAAGATGAGTTGCACCAGCAACATCCAATGTACCAGCGATCTGAGTATTACCAGTTGCCTGAGCAACAACAAACTTATCAGTTGTTGCAGTACCAACCTTGAAGTATGTGCCATCAAATACAAGGTTAGCATCGTCTTCGAGGTTGGAGGTAGCACCTGCGATAACGATTCTATTGTTAGTTAAGTTTTCAACAACAGCGGTATTCAGAGTTGCGAGGCCATCAGTCTCCAAAGTACCAGCAGTGTACACATTACCTGTCGCACGATCAACCGTAAAGTTACCAACACCAACATTAAATGTTGTGCCGTTGAAAGTGAGGTTTGCATCGTCTTCAATCAGACCACCTGTACCAGCAAGAACAATGCGGTTGTCTGTCAGATCTTCGATGATAGCGGAGGCAAGAGTTGCTTCACCGTCGACTTCGAGATTGCCTTTACCTGTTCCTGTGATGAGGAGATTACCAGTGATTGTCTGATCACCAGTGTAATCCTGAGTACCATTGATCTCAATAGTGCCTGCAGTCAGAACGATCTTATCGCCCGTACCACCAGGGATGATGTTGATATCTCCATTGGCGTTAGAGGTCTGGTCAACACTAATTGTGTTACCATTAACAACACCAATCTGAATGTTATCAATTCTGAGTTCATCGATCTTCTTGTTAGCATCAACAATGATACCAGAAGATGCAGTCAATGTACCATGAACATGGTCCATCATATCAGTGAAGTACTTACCACCGATAATTTCTACATTGGCTGATAGACCATTTGTTTCTGTACCCGTACCGATGTACAGACGACTACCATCGTTATTCTGTGCACCAGTGTAATAAGTATACGCTAGTTCGCCTGTGGCGAGTAAACTATCGCCTACACCGTTGACCGGCTGCGTATCACTCGCCGACGTTTTAATTTTAATGACTGTTGACATTAGAAGCTGCCTCCGATAATTCTAAGGTCAGGATTCGAGATCCTATTTGTTATAATCCATTTCTGCACAGACAAATCATAGATAAGCATGGCACCGTTATCTAGATTGCTTGCATCAACGTCCGTTAAGTCTGTAAGTTGGAAACCCGTACCTACTTCGATGGTACGAGCCTGAACTTTTACTCTTTTATTTATAGTGGCTTTAATTCGATCGGCCATATATTACCTCAGTACTTTGCTCTTGGGGTTACTTCGACCTGACCTTCAACTACTCGCACGATATCATCAGGAATTGAGCCACCAAATCCATCTGGTACCATCTTATAGATTTCAATGTCGTACACATAGCGACCTGGTTTCATGGATGAGGTGACGGAGTTTGGCAACTCCATGTTGATCTCACCCTTTGTTGGGTTGCTAATAGTTAAGAGAAAAGAAGCTGTAGGGGCCACTGAATTGTATGCCTTACTAATTGATCCTCTTGCAAAGTAATCAGTTAGGTCATAAGGAACGCCATTAGAACCCTCAACATTAATTGTTGAGAAGTAGTCCGTCCCCCGATCAATTACTAGATTTGCGTAAACAGCCATTCGTGCTCCATAAATAACTTGTAGCTATGAGGTATTTATAACAATTGGAAGCTCTAAAATGAACAAACCAGTGCTAATGATTCATGAAGTTGACGAGAAGATGTTCGATCTTCCCCTTGAGAATTATGTGCTGACGTTCGATGATGGATTGTATACCCAGTACTTATATCGAAAAGAATTCCAAAAATTCAAGACGCCAAAGATATATTTCATCTCAACCAATATTCTGGCCATGGGAACTCAATCGGCAGAATTCATTACCTGCAGGGAGGCTCATCAGAAAGCATTCGCTGGGGACAAGAGTAACTACATGAACCTAGAACAGGTCAGAGATCTAATGAATGACCCATACACCACTATTGGCGGCCATTCACATAATCATAAAAGATTAGATCAATTGGACTCTATTGTTGACAAGATTTATCATATGAAGATGGATACAGAACTGATGCTGGCCTGGTTTGATTCAAATCTCAACTACAGACCAACCCAGTTCTGTTTTCCTTATAATGAGGACCCGTATGGGTTATATAAACTGATCCTAGAGAAGCAAGGGTTTACTGAATTCCACGGTCATGAGAGAATACCAATTGAAACGCTTCTGCACGATGCATCCCAACCTGCTTCCCACGATGCATAGCTAACGCTTCCATTGCCTCGATAGAACGAGCATCAGGATAGTTATAGGTCTCGGTAGCATACAATCCCATCACCTGCTGCTTTTTCCAAATGTAGTTGGAGACATCCTTATATACATTTGGCTTAAACCCATTATTGAATTGATTGAATGACCAGTCTGTTGCTGCTGGGAGTTCACACATATACAATGCATTAACAGAGGACTGAGGCTTTGGTCGGCATGCAACCATAGTGCACTCAGCTACCAATCGGTGGTCCTTATGAATATCTGTATTGCTATGAGTATAGACAACTTTTGGTTGGATCTTCTCAACCAGTTCCTCTATACGCTTGAGGGTTTCATCATAGTCTAACTTACAGTCAGAATACTCAAACATAATAGGTGTTGCACCCAATGTCTCACATGACTTCTGAAACGCCTGTTTGCGTGAATCACACACTTCTTCATGCCCCGGACGATTTCCGCGGCACATACTGACCACTGTTACCTCATGGTCTTCTGCCAACTTGGCAATCGTGCCTGCTGGACCATATGCTTCATCATCGGGGTGTGCAAAAACAAATAGAATTTTACTCATAACATACTCTCAATTATATCATCTAAAGTGTACTTTGGTACATAGCCAGTCATATGATTGATCTTGGTTGTATCGGGTACTCTGTACATAATATCCTCAAACCTTTCACTAAACACATCACCGTATGGCACATATTCCACCAAAACATCACTTTTGGCAACCTCAATAACTTTATGAGCCAAATCACTCATGCTTATAGCGTTGTTGGAGTTCCCAATATTAAACAACTCACCGGGATGTTCCTTAACTCGCAGTAGCATCTCAACCGCATCATTAATATGACAGAATGAACGAATCTGCGAACCATCCCCATGAACCAGAGGAGATCGATTGTTCTTCACGGCATCCACGAAGCGGGGGAGTACCATTCCATAGTCTGGTAGTTGGCCAGGACCAACAATATTGAAGAAACGAATGAGATTATATGGGATATCTGATACACGAAACATGAACTCAGATAGAAGTTTAGTAGTAGAATATCCCCATCGTGTGTATTTTGATGGTCCAATTCCAGCAGAGTCATCTTCATTAAATGTTGGACCATTACCATAAATCTCTGATGTGGAGGCAAATACAACATGAGTACCTGCCCGTTCGAAGATAGGCATGATCTTTAACATCAGTTCCACATTGTTGTATAGAGTACGCTTTGGTTCCTTATCCCCCAACTCAACGCCAACTGATCCTGCAAGATGGTATACGATGTCAGCCTCACGGCAAAGATCCTCTAATAGCTTTTCATCAATGGTTCTTAGGTCGGCATTTACAAAGTTATACTCTTCTAGTCCATGTCCATGTGAGGTATCGAGGTTGTCGATAATAGTAACCTCACCACCGATATCCTTTATCCTAGCCGATAGGTGCCGACCTATGAAGCCCGCGCCGCCCAGAACCAAAACTTTCATATATTTCTCCAAGTGTAATCATTTCAACTTTCATTGGTTCTAGTCTGACCAGTGAATCCACAATATCATTAACATGACCAATATAATGTACTTTATCAGGATCGCTAGGTGCTGTTGCATTTCCATCGATACACCTCTTTATGAACATATCATTATGCATCCCTTCTCCGTAGACAGATGGCAGTCGGTAGACTTTATGATCCACCCCACTGTACTGTAGATAAATTTCCATTAATCTCTTAGCGGTATTATATCCCATCTGAGGTGTATTGTCAACAGTTAATTGTTCTGCTCCCTTGCTGGATGCATAGACAAATAGAGCATCGGGACATATTGCCAATGCTTCGCGTGTCTTATCAACAGTAATATCAATAATCCCGGCCGGATTACTGTTAATGTATTCTGATGTGGATGGACCGCCCAAATGATATACACGGTCACATTTCACTCGTGTATAATAACGACCCATCTCAATAACATTATGGCCCTGACTCTTGAGAGCACTGCATAAGTGTGTACCAATAAATCCAGTTGCACCTGTAACTACTACATCCACCTTTCACCATCCCATCCTAAACGGATAAATCTAACTCCGGGTCTCTTCAACCCATCTTTCAAATCACGAACAAATGTCTTTCTATTCATTGGATCGTATAGAGGAATGTCCAATGCATCCATCAGCTTGTAATCATCGTACACAAGATGTCCGCGACCACATACATCGTAACACCCGTTATGACCAGCATTAACAAATACAATCGATCCATGATGCTCTGCCCATCCCTTGATGTTTAGTTTGATTTGCTCGTACGCTTTATATATGACGAATCCAGCCACCCCATAAATCACTACCTGTTTTCCCTGCGATGCCATGCCAGCAGCAACGTTGACCATATTTGGTTCACCAACACCACAATTGATGGTTTGATAGTCACCATTCCACTTCCACATATCACAATGGAGAAGAGTTGCCTTTTTGTAGCGGTGCAAGAACTTATGTAGTGTCTGTCTCATAATCCCCGTACCATTGATTGTAGCTGTTCCTCTGATTCTATCTTTCTGTAGTGCCATCCAAAAGGATCTGCTTCCATTTCTGGTACACCAGACCCCTTGACTGTTCTCATAAAGATAATCGTTGGCTTTTTAGGATTGGTGAGAGTCAGGGCAGTATCTACATGCATATCGCTATTGCCTATTACAATATCCACATCCCAACCGTATCCACGAGCCATTTCATATATGGGAAGTACAGGAATAATGTCTCCTGTATATCCTGTCACCTGAGTCTCATTAAAGTCCACGGTCACGAGCATTGGAATCTGGTTGTGTCCAATAAACTGAATGGCCTCTAGTGTGTTTCCCATCTGCAGGGTAGCGTCTGAGATGTTCACCCAGATATTCCTATCAGAAGATAGTCCAATCCCAGCAGCCACACCAAGAGCATTTCCCATTGTTTCCTCTGAGTAGTCAACAAAAGGAATCTCTTCTGATTTCACACCCATTGATAGCTGCTCAATGTTGTCCAGGTACCCAAGATCCTTCCATAGGAGATAATACATCTGAGCACCAAAAGGCTTTCCAATTATGATTGCATCTTCAGGGGTAACATATCGACCACGAAAGATACATTCGACATAGGTACACATAGACAAAGCAGAGGGAATATGTGAAAGTCCCTGCTTATATGAGTATTCAAGTATCTGTTTTTTCAACATAAATTTTTGATAGGTTCGGTGGGCAGCGATGAATATCACATGGAAATGATCTCACATTGAATAATTCATTGCTGTCATACACGTTGCCTAGGCATCCTCTGTTACATTCCTGGTATACAGATCCATCCTGCATTACCTCATAATAGGTAGGAGTACATTTCCTACCAGTAAATACAAACCCATTATCCTTGATAATTTGCATTTTGGCAACATTCCATGGGATCTTTTTTTCATCAACAAGATAGTAGTTATCCATCCGTTCTGTGTATCTACTCATTATGGTCTGATATTGATTATACCTTTTGAGTAGCTGGATGTAGTCCTGCTCCTCTCTATCATCCACAAATAGATGAAGAGTGGTATTCTTAGTGCGTGCCATCAGATCATCAAGAAGATCTATGCGATCCGCAATATTGTCTCCGACCATAGTACTGAGAACATTGTACTTTAATTTGGAATCTGTGTACTCGAGGTTCTTTGCAAAGTTGTCATAGTCAATATAGTCATAGTGAATCGAAGTAGTCAACTTAACACGATCCCCAAACTTAGCTAGGTTGTCTATTCTATTCTTATGGAATGCTGGCTTATGATCCCCATGAGTAAATGTTTGCAGTTTATGCATTGGATCGCAGTTGTCATAGATGTGATTAACTACATCATTGAATCTCTTATGAATGAATGGTTCACCACCAATCATTCCAATAACCACTCTCTTATTATCCGATTGCATAATCCTATCAAGGATACTAATCAGACCATCATAGGTGTTATGAAATCTCTTCGGATGCTGGAGAAGATTGTAGCAGTAATCACAGGACTTGTTACAGGATGTAAACACCTCAAACTCAACATAGGTGTAGTCATCCATAAAGTCATTTGTACATATAATCTTTTGCATCATCTATCATCTCTATCAAACTTTGCAGGTAGCTCTCATATGTAGGAGAGTGTGTTCCAAACTCCCTACCACTGAGTTTGAATTTGTTGATACCAACCTGCATTCTATTCTTCAGGTGCTCTTTCGTTAGACTCATTCCAAACTCAATACCAAGCTCCTTCATCATCTTCGTATCACCAACACTGGGATCAAATATAGTTTTCGGCAGCCAGCATTCTTCTACTGATTCTAGATCACTACTGTAGATCAATCCTTCTGTGTTTTTCTGGGCAATAGCATCAAAGTGTTTTCGCCAAACAGGACAATTATACACACAATCATCGTTAATCAGTAACTCATACTTACTAACATCATCTGTGTATTGTTCAATCACCATATTGTGTTCTAGCTTAGGTACAATTATATCAAAGTGTCTCTCGAGCTGCTGGTAGTAGTTAGTAGGATCTTTAACTACTCCTCCTGGATGTCCAGTAATAGAAAAAACTGTTTGATACAATGGAAACTTTGTGCGTACATATTCTAGGAGATCATAGTTCTGCAGAATAATAGAGTTGCCTTCTCTATGATACCTTTCTAGTATATCATTACCAACAGGGTCGTTTAGATCAATTGTTGGGTTGGAGAACACAAATGCAAAGTTCACTCCAAGATTCTCATATGCCTGCTTCTGCTGCTCAGAGTCAAATACCTCCCGATTGATTCTTCCACCGTTCCACCTACATAGATTGATTCCATCATATACAGTAAGGTTAGCCTTCCCACGAAACTTCATTGCCATTGGCAGAAGTTTGTTATAGTGAGAGTATGCACCTGCAATTCTAATGTGTAGTTTCATATCTTACCTAGGCCAAGAAACAATGATTGTTGGGACATATGTCGTTATTCTGTCTGTAGTTGCAGCTATATCCATTCAGCTGAGGATCATACATAATATACTTTCCAATATAAGGGCATGGTTTTCCTTTGAGGGAGAATGAGCCTTTCATCTGGTCTTCCCAAATGAAACTACGCTCACCATCTTCAAAGTTATACACTCTACCCATTACACTATCTTTCTTCAATCGGTTGAAGTCATATAGATGCTCATTCATCCCAGCATCCATCTCAAAGTCAGCAACAGGAGCAATGTATAGTTTATGTTTGTTGTTGCCTATCACCGGTAGAATCTTCTTGTAAAGATCCAGGGCCTGCCGACCAGTATACATTACATCTATTCGTCTAATGTGATCAGCAAACACTGCCAGCTGTCTGAGCATCTCTTCCTCATCCTGTATATCATCTGGATGAAGAGATATCTGTAGGGGATAGTTTTCCTTCTTTAGTAGATTATACATCCTTTCATATAATGTGAAATTAGATTGTATAACAAATGGCATCTGTATTCTATTAAGATGAGCAACAATATCCTCAATGAATGGATGAACGAAAGGTTCCCCACCAAAGACAAACAACTCTGAGTCTGGATACTTTTCTTTCAGATTACTAAGGAAAGCAAAAACCTTCTCCTTATCCTTCTCGTATCGTATAGGACCAGTCACACCAGCCGGTCCATTAAACCTACAGCAATATGAGCACTTGTAGTTGCACTCTAGGATGCATTCCCATTCTAGCATCATACCTTGGCACCCGCTTTTGGTCTTAGGAGTCTTTTGTATGTGGTGGTGTTGCAATAGCATGTCCTATTATCACAAAAAACTTTGGGGATCTTTAATCCGTTAGATATGTGATCTTTGTAATGGTAGCCACACTGGGAGTTGATTGTACCATCATATCTAACTGCCAGAGCAGATAGTTTACATTCTGTATAGTATTGACTGGAGATATTCTTTAGATCATACTTGTACATATCATATACATTAAAATGACGATCGTCAATAGTGTTGTACACTTCCTCACCTGCAGAGGACACAAGTAGTCGCCTGGAGTTAATTAACATTGACCCATACCGAGCATCATCTGTGTCAGTAAATAAATCATTATTATCTTTGTCGCGTATAATATCCACATCAAAGGGAATGTCATTACCGATTGCCCAGAGGGCATGTTCGTACACCCACGGGAGATTCTTATCATCAAGAAGGAAGGAAATACCAATATCAATACCCTCCCCCTTCATTCTTAGGACATTTGATTTCACCAATTCAATATCAGATGATTCATGCCATGATGCAGCGACAAAACATTTCATGCTCTGCAGAGTTGGCATTATCTTATCAATGTGTCTCTTGGGAAAGTTGAGGTTGGATAAGATCTCAACGCTATCAACAGGAAGTTCCTTCACTCTACTAAAGTTCTCAATCACAAAAGGATCACCGCCCAACAATGTTAGCCTTATCTTGTACTCAGGATTATCTTTCCGGAACTGTACCAACGCTTCCTTTAACTGGCCAAATGTTTCCTCATTAAACTTCTTCTTGTTGTCAAGATAATCCAGGGCATAGCAGTAACTACAACGGTTGTTGCATGCCAATGTAATATCATAGTGTAGGTCCACAACATATTCATTGTGGGCGTTCATTATCTTGGTCATTTACGTCTTAGTAGTCTCTTATAAGTTGTAACATTTTTATCGCATGTGTGATTGTCACAAAACACGCTTCTGATCTCAAGTCCATCCTTCAGATGACCTGAGTATGGATGACTACATTGTACATCATAGCTACCATCATAATGTACATCCAATGCAGTGTGTTTACATTGTGTGTAGTATCGCTTAGAGATGTCTTTCATATCCAGCAGCATCATATCAACCTGATCGTAGATGCTTTCATCAATAGTAACTGTTAGTGGATCAATGATCTGCAGATCTACGGGCAGTCTCTGGGATAGATGGAGTAGTTTAACATACTTGGCGTTTCGTTTATCCTTAAATCTATCTTCCCCATTAGTATGTATGATGTCTACAACAAACCAGATTTCATTATTCAATGCCCAATGTGCCTCCTCCCAGATCTCATCCAGGTTATCCTGATCAAGTAGATATGATATCACTACATTTAAACCAGCCTCTTTTGCCTTCAGGATATTCCTTCTAACATCATCCAGTTTGGAGGATGGGTGCCATGACACAGCAAGTAGGTTGGGATTTACATCCACTACATTGGTCAGGATCTTTTCAAAGTTTCTTTCGGGGAAGTTGAGATTACTAATGATCTGCAGGCTACTAATTGGTAATTCTTTAACACGATGTAGTTTGTCATGTATTACTAGGGGTTCTCCACCCACAAGAGACACACGAACCCTATAATCTGTTAGCTTAGCAAGTTCCTGTTTGAATAGTTGGAATGTTTCCTCATTCCATTTCTTCTTATTGTCAAGGTCATCCAGGCAGTAGCAGTACTCACATCTATTGTTGCATGCTAGTGTAATATCGTAACAGATGTGGACATCGTACTCACGTGTAGCATTCATTATTTTCATTTTTCTTTCCTAATCTTCATTAGGCCATCACAGCTACAATAGTTGTGTGGACATACTCTGGGTACGATCTCTGTAATATTCTTAAAGAAGTCCTTTGTGATTTGTCTACCCTGCCTATCAAAACATTGATCGGATATCAACCCATCATTCCTAATCTCGAAATTATTATGCCAACACTGCCAGCCCTTGAACTGGTTATGCCCACCCTTGAATATCTCATAGTCGGAAAGTATATAACTCTCTCCTACACTATCCTCAAACACAAATTCCTTTATTCTCTGATCCTGTAGGAAGTTAAACTCCTCAAAGAATTCATCTGTATACTTCACATCCTTATCAAACCCATGATAGATGAAATGAGGATGTAGTATAGCATAGTGGAGCTCCGATAGCTGATAATACCATTCCTTTTGTCTTTCCCAGTATCTTTTGCCAGGATGAAGCATCAAATTTATCTTTGTTTTGTATCCTTTGCTGTTCATCAATTGAACATTGTTATAGAATGTATCGAAGTCTGCATACTCAGGGTGGAGACTCCAAAGGAAATAAGTTTTACCGTTAGATGTCTTATGCTTATCAAAGAACTCTGTACTCTTGGCTCCATTGGTTGTAATATACATTCTGGAGTCTGGATGAGTTAGTACTTTCTCATTAATCATATCAAGTAAAGTAAAGTATCTCTGATGGGATGTTGGTTCTCCACCAAGGAGACCAAGAAACACAGGGAGTGTACTCTTACTCAACTCGTCAATAATGTATTTGTGATCCTCCCAGTTTCCAGGACGATTCCATTGATCCTTGTATTGTTTGCGAGCATAACAGTAGGAACATTTGTACTCACAAATAGTAGTTACATCCCAATGAACATACAATCTCTGTTCATAATGATCTACACCAGATACCTTTATGAAGTCCATCTTGGATCCTTATTGAGGTAGCTGAAGCTAATATTATCACCACCATCAATTGTTTGTTTATAGAAGAAGTTGTTTACTACTCTAAACGAACCCTGCAGTCTCTCAAATAAAAGGAAATCATTCTGTAGGTTGTTGTCGGTAGGAAAATCAGCGTCTGCCAATGCAGATTTCCGAAACATAATCTGGCACAGTTGGAAATGGTGTGGATCAAATGTTTCCAGGAAATCTTCCTTTGATGATTGTGGTCTTGATCTCATATACTCAATGAATGACTTATTCCATTCAAAAGGAACATAGTTGCCAAACATAATATCCTCGTTGAATAACTTAATGCGCTCATAGAAGTTTGGATCCATAATATCATCATCTTCCATGTAGTACACATACTCACCGTTTGCTCTATCAAATAGAAACTTGTATATCATACCAAGATTATCATTGCGCATGTAGTAGTACTTAATGTTATATCTTTCTACTTCCTCAATATCTCGTGAATCATTATTAACTATAATCTCGTAGTCAGCACCAAGCATACCTCTCTGTACACTGGCAATACATCTCTGAAACAGTTCAGGTCTATTATGAGTGGGAATTAGAATACTATACTTTGGCATAGTATTCCTTCCTGTAGTGATTGATCTCCTTCACCACTGGTCCTTCTGTTGGCATTACATCATCATGAACTACATTCTCCAACCCATCACATATTAGGAGATGCTTACATCCCTTGCATTGTTCTGGTTTATAGTACATGCGCTTACGGTCTTCCTGCGCTTGCTTATATAATGCATCCAGAGGATCTTTTTTATACACTTCCGGATCTATTCTTTGATCATACACTGCCATATTCCAATCGTATCTGTCATAGATATGCTGGAACGTGTTGCAGACATACTTCTCGTACCCTTCCATATAGCAATATGGTACATACCTTACATTAATAATAGGAACGTCAACAATATCAATGCAGTGTTTGATATGAGTAGTAGACAGTTTGTATGGTAGATACTCGTTAGCGGAACCAAAGAAGTTTAGTGTGAGAAAGTTCAGTTCATATGGCTTCACCTGATCAACCATGCACACAAACTCATCTGTTAGACTGTAGCTATGTTGATTAACAACATAATTGATACGAACCAGTATTCCTAGATCATGGGCATTCTCAATTGCTTTAATGATTCGCTTAAATGCTCCTTTTCTTCCAACTACAAGATCATGGATGTCATTATTGGGCCCATGTACACTAAACAGAATCTCCTGCAATCCATGCTCCTTTGACTTTTTCATAAAATCATGGTCAGCAAACTTGTATCCGTTAGTCACCGTACTGACTGACATTTCCTTTGACTTACAATAGTCCAGCAGCTCAAACCAATCAGTACGGACAGAAGATTCACCCCCACTAAGATCTACTTCGCGGATACCACATTCATAGATATAATCCACACGCTGTTTTACCACATCCAGATCTGTCTTCTCATGCAGGCGATCAATATAGTAACAAAAAGAACACTCATAATTACAGAAAGTCCCTGTGTCAAGTTTAGCGCGCTGACATATAGGTTCATCTTTATCAATTAAAGGAAATGTATAATTATTAATCATTTAATGTGTTCTGTCTGCAAAGTATACTCATTGAAATTTAGGATGTGTGGAACCTCATCTGGTTTGATGTAATCCTTAAACTCACGCACGAGTCTGATAGCGTTCTTTTTACTGAGATGTTCGCCAACCTTACCATTGACAGGGACCTCTTTAGCTGCATAAATTGATATATGAATATCATTATGCTTATCCAAAAATGATCTGAGTTTATCAATGTTGTTGTCTGTTACAACTACCATGTACTGAGTCTTATCAGGGTAATCCTTTACAACCTCATCATCAATATCCAGGTTCTCACTGCAATGGTAGAAGATGAAGTCCACCATATCAACAATAGCGGGTCTTTTAAAAATCAACCCATTGCTATTAACCTGTACCACACATTGCTTCTCACGCAGTCTATTAATAACCTCTATGATCTTTCCTGTTGGTAACATACCAGGTTCTCCGCCACTAAGGGAGACATGAGCACGATCGGGTATCCTTTTAATGTTGTCTAGTACCTGATCATACTCTATACTCTTAGAGTGTGTATCAGTAATGCAGTATGGGCAATGCCACTGACATTTATATGTTACAGTGAGACAATAATTATCCAATGATGTCTCCTATTAATTCTATGATACTATCATCCGATCTAAGAAGTAGTGAATCATAATCGTACTCGATGTCATAGACTCTCCACTTCAAACCATGATCAACATCCCAATAGTCAATGTTATGGAATATAACATTTTTACCATAGTGCTTGCATTCTACCAAGAATCTAGGACTGCAATCATACTTCTTTCCTACAGGAGTATAGATGTATGTACTAAACTTCTCAAATAGATTCTTCACAGGCATCTCTTCCTGTGTATAACGATCGGATAGTATACCCTTAATCTCTGTATTAGTCAACAGCAGAAAGTTTCCTGGGTACTGCTCCAACTCTGTGTAGATGGACTCATCAAGCCCTCTTGCATTCTTAGTAGCATATACAAGGTTAGTATCAATAACACTATCACCAATTGTCTTATAACGATCTAGTAGAATCTTTTTTACATAGTGATGGGTTGTGCATTTGGCATCCGTACCATACATGCGGTCATCCTGGAATACAGTAATACCTTCCATTTGTTTGAATGACATATCGGCGCATGGAAAAGCCATGATGTTATCAAACAATAGATGTCTGTTAGTCATCTTTCCAAACCCAGCATCCGTTAACAGTACATTACTTCCCTTCAGAATCTTAGGATGATTGCCAAAGATAGTATTATCGAAAAGGTCCGTTGTTTCCTCTTCTGTGAAATCATACTTGTCCCTAACAGTATCCTCTATGAACTTCTTGCTGAGTGGCTCAGGAATGAATATACACACACTGTAATGTTCTTTCAGAATGAAGTAGTATTCAATACACTCAAATATGTGTCCACACATACCCTGATCGATAGGACCCCAAGAGTAGGTTAGGCAGAGCTCATACTTACTTGGTATTTGTACAATCATTAATGAAGTCCTGTATTAGTATATCAGACTGATCAAGAAACATTTCCTGCAAACCACCATTAGCAATGGTGTTAGATCTCTCATAGATGCTATCATGATAGTGTCCATTGAAGTGTATGGTCAGAGGAATATCATGGATGTATGCCTCCACTATTGCTCGGTTATTTGTATCTGTATGTGAACTATGCCAGTAGATCATCTCACCAACCTGTTCATACATATTCTCATTGTGACTGTTTAGATTTTTTACAAATACCTTCGATGGATCTAATCCTAACTGATTGACAATATAATCATTGTCTGCATTTAATGACGTAACAAACACTTTGTTTCTTTTATTAGGAAACCTCTTGTGTATGTCAGCATATAATTTGATTCTAGTTTTTTTATTGAATGTCTGATAGTCGTAGAACCCATAGAACACATGATGGGGTTTAGCGTTCAGGTAGTTGTGCTCCTCATTACTATACACACGAACTGATCGAGCCTTTCCGAGAAAGTCCTTTACTCTACTATAAGTATGAATATCAAGGATTAGAACATTATCAACCGACAACCTAACAAAATCTGTAAGCCTTGTTAGGTTAGTGATGTCATTAAGATAAGCATGATCAAAGTTATACTTCTCAATAAAGATAGATTTCATCCATTGAAGATCTTCATCGGAAGTATTGAGAAGGATATACTGCAGGCCTGGAATGTATCTTTTTAGCAGTACATAGTACTCAAAACAATAGAAGAGAGTACCATTGATCTTCTTATGATCGTTTGAGTGATATACAACAGCGGACATTCATATTACTTTGAGGTATAGAATGTAGCCAAGAAATTGTCGGTAGCCGTCTTAATATCATCTACAGCATCCATTCGGCCGATTTCTTTACGGAACTTATCCAACCGAACTTTCATTGAGGCCGCCCGGTCAAGGGTATCCTTAGCTTCTAGGTACATCTCAAGGGTTTCAATTAGCCTTTCATTGCCTGTTTCGATGATCTCAATGTACTTTTCTTCACGATTATTATTAGTAATGAAGTATCCTTCACTTGCCAACTCATTATTCATCATCATGAAGTTATAAAGAGTGAATCCTGACTCTTTAGTCATCTCTGGGACAACAAGCGAGCGTACCTTGATCAGTGCTGCAGTGCGTGCTGCATCTGCATCATCAGGACTATGTTCGATAATTTGTACTTCACCGGGAAGTACTTCATTGGTATGGAGAACCTTAGGAAGTCTTACTTCCTTACCATCTCGCAATGCAGGCCAAATCATTTCATACGCCATCGATGACACTTTAATATAGTCTTCACCGGCCATACGGTCTAATGTATTCTTTGTTGTACCAATCACTCTATAGTGGTGACCATGGTCCTCCACAATAGCTAAATCATATACCATCATAATTATTTCTCCGTTAAAATCTCCATCATTTTTTCATCATCAGAACCCATGTCCTTCTCAAATTGAAGAAACTGCTTGTAGTTGGAAAGGAACATCTCAGGGTCCAGATTATACTTATCGCAGAATCCCTCAAGGCGAGACTGCTTAAAACCAATCCTATCACATAGAAGAGAGAATGCAGGACAATATTTGAAACGCGTTGGGAGAATATTAAATACATCTAAGTCAATTAGTGTATAACGACCGCTACCATCACTGAGAACATTACCAGGGATGTTGGTATACATCAGCATACATTCTTCATCACTGAAGTTGTAACCAACCTGTCTGTCATATACATCCGACATATCAATAGACGACACATCAATGTCCTCAAGCATTTCATGCAGCTCTACAATTGAGGATGGCGCTACATCGTTGGTCATAAGAACCTTAGTTTCACGCTCAACAGTAATCATACCATCACCAACCAAGGCATAACACTTACCATCAAAGTCCACTAGATTAGGCAGAACAAACACATCATCGTGCAGGGTGTCATACACAAATTCATTTATCTCAGCACGATCGGTGTTGGATAGATACCATCCACGGTACCCAGCACCATTTACAGTAAACTTAAATTTAATGGAGAACTGACTATCATCATCCATTGGAGGAATACTGAGAGTGTTGGTGACTCTGATTGAGATACCTCTGTCAAACTTTTCAGACAGAACCTCATTGATTTTAGTAATTGTCTTTTCCATTAGAGTGGCAACCTACTATAATCTACCATGTAGTATCCGTTAATGTCTTTACGAAGAGCATCCTCATACTTGGTACCAATGAGATCCTGAGCCATCACACCAATCATCTCTTCTGCTTTGTTCCAGATATAATTGAAGCTGTACACTTTCAGATCACTTACCAGACCAAGATACTTAATATTCTCCTTCAGTCTTTCATCGCTGTAGTTACAATCACAATCATTGTGGCACGCACACACATTATTACATGAGCAGTCGGTGTTACAGATGCAGTTTTGGCGAACCACATTATAGTATGAGATCAAGTTATCCCAATCTGCATCATCAATCAGCTGACCCGCAGCCTTATTGATATCGGAACCGTAGGCCTGACGGATCATATCATTCAGGTTGTTATAGTGAGTGTCATCCACAATACCACCAGCACCAATAGCTGTTGGCTGGTACAATGTGTAGTTGTAGTTAGCATGAAGGTTGTATCTAGCCAACTCATCACGAATCTTGACTCTCATTTCCTCTACCTGGGTAGCAGTAATGTTGCCACCCTGAGCAAAGTCAGAGAATGTCAATGCACGGTTGGTTGAGCATGTACTGCGGTGTTCAACACACGTGGTGGTACCTGTACCATGATTGATACAATGTGCTGCTGTACAATTATCACCAGCGTCAACTACACCTACTGTCATATCACTTCTCCAAGTTGTTTATATGGTGCTGTACAGCTCTATCTAATCGCCCAAACGCCTTATAGAACTTACACAACCCATTCACACATCTATCTGTCCATCTATCTAGATGGTCAACCTTCTTACTTGCGTCATATACCGCAACAGGGCATACAGCACAGTATGTTGCAACACATCCCTTACAGATGTCATTAATCCTATGCCTTGCAGGAACATGCTTGTCCGCAAAGTCTTTTACCTTAACAGTGAAATCATTATCGAAAATCGTTGCTGATTTCATGTCTTCCTTCTGAGGAGAGTAGAGAGCACCATGGCAAGCATACACTCCACCGTCCACATCTACTGCCATCATACTAGCTCCAGCAGTACAGTTTGTCTTACTATCAGAGCTACCAAACCATGAGCACAAGAACCTTCCATGCTCCTTGTAGAATTCGATCTCCTTTTTGGCGATCTTTTTCATCTGCTTTTCAAACTTTGCAACTGCATGATCCGTTTCCCCACCAAATGGTGTGTGTCCCATAGCATACTCAATCGTTGGCGCAAAGTTAATTTTTACGTTTGGGTAATCCTTATATTTATTAACCAAACCTTCAAATTCTAGCCATGTATCATACAGACTAAAAATAGAAGTAGTGGGTAGTGTACTCTTTATTGCAAGATCAATACCTCTTTTGGCCAATTTGTCAAAGGTATTTAGTACTTGTTCAGTTGTGGAGGTTCCTTTGTTCGTCAATCTGAAAATATCATTAGTAATTTGACCGTCATATGAAACTTGAATATGCAGTTTGGTTGTGTCTACATTATCAATAATTCGACTCATATTCTTGAAGTTGAAACCATTGGTGTAGATATGAAACTGACCTACTGCAGGATGGTCCTTGAAGTGATTGATTACTTTGACAATATACTCGTGGTTAAGTGTCGGTTCACCGCCCCAAAATGAGAATGTGAATCCATTGTAGTTTTCTTTAAACCATGGGTCACTAGTTAGTTCATCAATCCTAGCATACAGTGTGTCAAAGTCCTCAAGCCTCTGCTTGTTAACCTTCTCACCCTCAAAGCAATATGTGCAATTCAGATCACATAATGCACTGGTAGTCAGCTCAATTACCAGCGGTCCTCTAGTCTTCTGCATTTAGAATCTCCTCCAGAATATCATCCAGTTCTTTATTTGATAACTTTGGTTGGGGGGCATCAATAATGGAAAGGATCTTATCTGCCATGGCAAAGATCTTTAGTGAGATCCCCTTATCCATGTCAGACATATACTTTGCTGCCTCTGTTAGATGGGCAGCAGCATTAAACAACGATGCATTCGCTTTGTCTTTATCATCAAGCATCCATAATTTCCTTTTTCAATACACCTACAAAGTGCTGATCATTCTTCAACTGTTTGATCATATTAAATTCTTCTGAGTAGATATGCTTGTAGATGTCACACAGCTCCTTAATAGGTCCACCGTTGTGTATCTGTTCATACAGACACCCCTTCTTACAGTAGTGTCTCACTTCGCATGTCTCACACTCAGACATTTTTGTGTAGATAGGAATACTAGCAATAGTGTCTGGTTCGTTTCTAAACCTACCGCAGGGAAGAACCTTGTCTTCGTCTGCAACGGTGATCATCTTCTCACCAGCACCACAGGTATTCAGCTCTACCTTCTTATACTTATACCTTACTATATGGCTAAGGTAATGTTTAATCAACCCCGGCATCTCTTTTTCTGGATGTCTTTTATACCACTCAAACAACTCAGTGATACCAGCCTTTAGTTTATCTACACTGTCATTATCCCATATATTTCTGTCACGGACAAGCGTTTGATCGGAATTTTTTCCGATTAAGTCCTGGATAAAAAGGTGGTTTTCAAGAAGATTATAGTTTCCCCTAGTGATCATAGTATGACATTCTAGTGGGAGAGACTTAAATAGATCACTCTTTGCCATATACTTGGTGAGAGTGCCGTTACCGGATAATTGCTTTCGGTTGTCGTCCTGCCAGAGTCCATCAAACGATAGTGACATTCTTACATTCTTTGATATCAGATAATCCGCCATTTCTTGTGTTAAAACAAGACCATTAGTTGGCATAAAATATTCAAGATTGGGGTCGTTCTCTGTAGCCTCAATAATAGACTTAATTCTATCAAGCTGCAACAAAGGTTCACCACCGAAGAAGTCTATCTTTATTTTCTCGTCGGGGTATTTTGAACGCAGGAGACTATACTGCTCGAGAACATGATCAAGATTTACTTTCTGTTTTGATCTTTTGTTTACACCACAGTACGAGCAATCGAGATTGCATTGTTCTGAAAGTTCAACTAGTAGAGTTTTCATCTCGGTATTTGTCGTTTAACTCCAACACCTTATGTAGCAATTCAACATCATATTCAGCAGCAAGGGCTTTTGTATCCTTGGGAAGACATGGACCACTAAAACCTCGCCCCTCATAACCAGGGACATCAAGATGATATGTTCCTACCCATGGATGTTTTCCAAGAATCTGTTTGATATCATTCCAATGTACACCAGCCTGCTGCGCCACATCATACATCTGATTCATGAAGGTTAGTTTGGTTGCATAGTATGTGTTGAACATATATTTAACCATTGAGGCAGCATTAACTGAAGTGAGGAAGATGTTATCACAACGAACATCAGAGTAGTTCATATACATTTCCAATACACGCTTTGCTTTAGATTGCTGGCCACCAATCACTAAGACGTGTGGTTTTACAAAATCTTCAAATGCAGTACGGCGAGAAAGAAACTCAGGATTGTAGACAACATTGTACCCCTCAAGGTACTTTGGAAGAACAGTAGATTTGACTACTACAATACCCTTGTAGCCTAGACCTGCAATCTGATCAAGAGTATCAGTTAATGTAGCAAACTGATCCCCATCATCAGTAGGAACACACACAAAGATCGCTTCGGGATTGTGCTCAACTAGATCAGCTAGAGAGTGTTCTGGAAAATGTAGGGGGTCGACAATAAAATGATCTGTTTTGCTAAAGCCGTATTCGACAGCCTTACCCACAAATCCATAACCAACAATACCAATCATAGAAGCTCCTTAAAGAATAACAGCTTCTACAGTATCCCCTACTTTGTCTGTTAAGGCAACAGCAAATGACCACATTCCCATAGCATTATTTGCTTCAGCTACACCTGGAGTTGATGAGGCAACCAAACGGTCCCCCTTCTTAACATCTCCCTGTACGCGGACAGGAACACGTCCCTTCAGTGCAATGTAGGTACCATTCTCGAGATCTTCATTCATTCGGAATGCTGGATTCTCTGATACAACACCAATCACTGAATGGGCAATTTCGTCCGTGGCGGCAGTCACTTCAGCTTCACCACCTACCGCAATAACAGTACCGGCAACATATTCACCATCAGCAAGGTATTTCTCTGCCAAGTCAGCGTATTGTGCGGTGGTTGCTGTACCGTTAAATGTACCAGCATACATTGTACGATATCTTACTGTACCTGTACCAAGATCATATGCACCATTGGATCTAGCATATAAGTGAGAAGTGGTTAGGTTACCGGTTGCAGTGTCATTTGCATCTGAACGCAGGAACTGTGAGGAGTCAATACCATCAAGGGTGTTCGCGTTTGATGCAGATGGGAATGTAAATGAACCTAGGTTACCAGCATGAACCAACAGACGGTTTGTGCCGCCATCATCTTCAACATACCAGTTGCTCTGATCGTATTGGAATGTACGCCAGGTGCTACTGTTATTGTCCCAGAAATGTTGGAGCGAGGATGAAGCACCTGAACCCAGGTAAATATCACCCTGCACAGTGCAGCTACCAGTGATAGTGTCACCAGACACATTAAAGAAGCGACTATCTGCTTCCGATTCTGTATAGTAACGATCATCATGGGTGTGTGAATCGTTGACGATAGTAGTAGTGATGGTCATTGAACCAAGGTTCGACATTGTAGCAGAACCCGTTACATCCCCATTCAATGTAATGGTAGGATCATTAACATCAAAGTTCAACTTACCAGTATTGTCATCGTATGTTACAGTAATACCAGATTCAACGTTTGTTGGAGCAACCATGGCACCAACAATGTCTTGTACTTCTTCAGTGAAGTTGTCAATATTACCAATAACGTGATTGTGGCTATCATCAGCAACTACAGCATTAATTGTAAATGTCTGGGTACCAAGGTTGGTAAGGGTTACCGAACCTGATACATCACCAGAAAGTGCAATAGTTGGGTCAGCAGTCAATGCAAGATTGATACGGTTGTTTGCATCATCATAAGTAGCAGACAGACCAGTATGAACACCATTAGACAGTAATGGTGCTGCTTTGTCCTGAATGACTTCCTGATCCAGGGTAACACTAATAGTGGTGTTACTAAGGTTAGTCATTGTGGCTGAACCAGTTGCTTCACCAGAGATAGTTAGAACAGGGTCATTGACATTGAATGTGAGGCGATTATTTACATTATCGTATGTTGTAGCAAGACCAGAGTGAGTAGCACCTGTGATCATTGCTGCAGCACGATCCTTAACTTCGTTATCGAAATCATCAATATTACTTACGACGTGGTTGTGGCCATCATCTGCAATTGCAAGAGTGATCTTGCCAGTACCATCATTGTATACACCACTGATACCACCAGACTCCTGGTTACCGGTAAACATATCACCAACTGTGTCCTGGAACCATTCAAGGAAAGTATAGCTATCACTAGCAACAATTGAACCATCAATTGTTACTGTTTCACCTGCACCAGGATCGAGATTAATGGATGCAGTAACCGTCGTATCAATTTCAAGGGTCTGTGCAGAGCCAACATCAGCACGGATATAACGGGTGTCTGTATCATCTCCATTATAATAGAAACCAGTGGTAGCATTAACACCACCAGTAACCTTTAACTTCTGTGTGCCAACACCACCGCCAATACCAACATTTTGATTTGTTGCACTGATTGTAATAGCAGTCACATCAGCAGCACCAGTCTTCAGAAGCATGCTGTTTGCGTTTGAAGTGATACCATCCTGATGAAGCTGGAACATACCAGTCATGTCAAGAGTACCAGAACGACGAACGTATGTATTATCCAAGGTACCAAGAGAAGATGCATTGTACAATGCGTTCAGCGCATCCATATGGTTTGTCTCAGGACCATCATAGTCTGCAGACATCTTACCACCAAGTTCATCTGAATGGTAGTCGACTTTATCTTTCAGTGCATTAACAGCGGCCTCGAACGTCGATCCAATATTAACGTACGTAATTGTGTGATTAGCGTCCGCAATAGGAGAAGTGCCTGTGGCATCAAAACTCTCTACCAGACCCAACTCAGCTTGGAATTCATTGATTGCAGATACCAAATCATTAGATGTGGTATCAAGGTTGTAATCTATATTAGTGCCACGAACTGCTGTTTCCAGCTCATTGATAGCAGCAACCAAGTTGTCAGCATCTGTGTTGAGGGTGTAGTTATTGGCACCAGCACCTCTCAATACTTCTTCAAATTCGTTAATCGCATCGCGTACCTGAGCAGCATTAGTTTGTAGTGCAGTGTTGGTGTCACCCACATCATCTCTAAGGTTGTTTACCTGTGCAACGAGGTTAGCGGTGGTTGTACCAGCTACAGTAGCAGTCTGTACCTCACCAACTCCAAGTGCGTCAACAGTCGCAACAGTGATCGTTGCATCATTTACACCATCAACACCACCGATCTGGCCACCGGTGATCAACACAGTATCACCAACTGCGTATCCATCACCACCATTGGTAACGGTTACTTCATATGTACCCTGATTATTCACAATTGTGAATGTGGCAGGCGTACCAGTGAATGTTCCTTCATTCTGGCCAGTAAGACCTGTATATGTTAGAACAGCATCATTGATCAGAGTAGAAAGGTCACCAACACCTGAACCAATGGTGTTTGTCTTTACACGCCATTGGTTAAAAGTGTCTGTGTTTGGTACGATAACAATTGCCATTAGTTCTTACTCGCTAAAAGTTGGGTCAATAATTCTTTAATTTCTGCCATATCATTCTTGAGGTTTTCAATGTCCTCATCGCGTTGCTTTGCTTTCATTCTAGCATTTCTGTTAGACGCAGCAGATCTTGTATCCATATTTATAATCGCATTTGTAACTGGATCCCTGAAAAGATTTGGATGATCTTCAACAGGGATCATCTTATGATCTATCATGGTACTAGTGCGATTGATCTCAGATCCTTAATGGTTGGAATCTGTGATGAATTACTACTTCTCAGAACAATCTTAAGCTGGAATACATTGAACACACCAGGAGGATCAATTTCCCATTCAACCTCACGGTAGGTGTTGTCGTCCGCATAAGGAATTGGTTCGCTAGGAGTAGCAAGAGTCCAATCAGTAGTTGCAATTTCTTCTTCTGCGTTAACTGCCTTATACATCAAGTCAACATAAGTTCTTGATGGCTTGTTAACATCTAAGAAGATTCTTAAGCCATCAGCAGACTCTGCCAACGACACAGCCTTAGTAACATACTTCGCTGCAGTCGAACCAACATCAGTTGTTGCTTCTGTACCGAAGTCAGCAACATAGTTAAATCCTGTAGGTGCATTGTTAGGATTGCTGTTATCAGATGGCCATACATTACCAAGTGCATCAATGAATGCATCGGAAGGACCAGTCGTACTTGGATTGTCACCCACAGGGTTATTAATTCTGTTGGAAATCGTATATACGGATGCACGTTCAAGGTCAATCACAGGAGAGATATTATCCTTAGTGGATACAAGTGAACCTCTCAGGTAGAATGACTTACCCTGCTGTTCGTTGTCATCTGAAGCAATTACCTTTGGTGCGTCTAATGTGTAGTTCTGATTAACAATCACAGGAGTGTACGCGGAATCAACCACATATGGAGTTGGGCTGGTAGCACCAAGACTCATACCAGTACAGGTACGAACACCCCATGTGGAATTGGTACCAGGAAGATTCAGATGCTGCAGGAATGTGTAGAATGTATTGAAACCTTGGTTCTCTGTAACAGTAACATCTGTACCACCATCAATACCAGTACCAGTTGCATTCACACCAACATCAATCAGGTATGAATCCATCTCAACACCCTGAACCTGGTGGGTTGCGTTCATTGTGGCCGCTGGGATACCGTTGACATCTGTAGCACCACTGATAGTTACATATGAAGGAATACTGTTGGTTTCTTCATAGAAGTGATGGTTACGATGTGCTACACGGACCAGACTAGAACCGCTGGTAGTGCTAAATGGGTTTTTAATCAGTTTGCGTTCCTGAACAGAACCGTTATTCATTACCACAGTACCAGGATTATCAATATTAAAGTCAGCACGCTTCATACGGAACTTGATATCCTTATTCTGATCAGGAGACCAAGTAGAAGCATTCTGTGATTTGAACAATACACCAGCATAAGGCTGCTTAGAAATACGCTCGCCGGTAATATAGTTATTCTCACCAATCTCTGCATACCACACTTCATACTCATTTGTATTAGCCATAATAACAAAACAGTATTCTTGGTTTTGCTGTAGGTATACAGGAGATGGGAATGTGAATGTAGTCACCTGATTAGGATCAGGATTTGAAGAGGTAAGATCTACCACATTGACGTCAGCAGGGTTCAGAGTTACCTCACCAAACGGTACGATAGTCTGAGTTGGCAGACCCTGGTTCATCTCACGAATCTGTACAGTAACAGGAATGTCAGATGCCTTCTTGTGGAAGAACAGATCCAGTGATGTAATAAATGCACCACCATCCAAATCAACCATGAATGATTGAGCAAGTGGATCATACCATGATGCAGAAGTGTTGTTGCGTGTGTTACTGATAATACGGTTACCAGAAACTTCACGACGCTCGATCAGTGGAACACGAGTAGAGATTGTTACATTCTCTTTGGTCTCAATCAGGCCTTTGGCATTGTACGCTGCTTCTGCAAATGTTGTAGTATTGACCTCATTGTTTGATGGATCATCGCATAGACGGAAGATACGTGTACCAGTCTTAAAGTTTAGTGCGTCACTATTAGGAATGAAGAACGAACCAATCAACTCACCCGCTGCATTAGTGGTTAGAGTTGTAGCACCATCTGGGTGCGCAGTAAGGAGGTTCTTACCATTTACGGTTGGATTGTCTCCATCTGTATACTTTGTAAATGTAGATTCCTGACGAACAAATGGAGTAACAGCCACACCATCAAAGAACGCAAACATTTCAGTGTTAGGCTTCAGACGTGTTGCCTTGAAGCTAACCAGACGAGAGCGAATGAATGGTGCAAAGTTGACCTCAACTACACGATCACCAATATTGGTGTTGATTGTATCAGGTACAACAGAGGTTTCAATACCCTGACGTGATTGGCCTGTGGTAGTAGTGGTTGTAGTAGTAGTTTGGATACGGTTACCCCAACCACGACGTGAACCATTACCAAACGCTTGTGTAGATGTACTAATACTTACACCGGTCCAGTTAGTCTGCCATTCCCCCCATACAGTACCCAACGCATCAGTCTCGTTAATGATACCAAGCATTGCATCGTATACACCTTCCTGGTCCACAACAACTGCTGGGCGGCGAGTTGTATCTTTCCATTCATCTGATGTGGGGGAGAGTTCAACAGTACCGCCCCATGAGAATACATCAAATGGGTTTACATTGATTTGACCAGACGCCTGACTCTGATAGAACAGAGGAGTTTCAGTGTATGGTAGGGTAATCAGATCACCTGTCTTCTGGACGTTGGAAGAGAGTGTGGAGTTGTACAGAAGGCGTACATTGTCTTCGGAGAATGAAGGACGCAATCTGCGATTAGCGCGATCAATTGAGCATCTATACTCTGGGCTGGTTACATTACCAACGTTGTGAGATGCAAATGAATCTACAAGGAAGCCAGCCTTCAGTCTCTGTACCTGAGTAGTTGGATCCACAATCTGCTTGTCAGCAGCTTCCTTCTCAAGGAGAGAAAGGGATGTGTAATACTCAAGGGTATTAATTCTCTTTTCCAGCTTACCAATATCACGCATTGTGTAACGCTTGTTGTCGATCATATCGATCACAACTTCTTCTGGAGTCAGTGTATATGCAGGAACAAATACATGATAGAGAACCATTGCATCCTTTGGATCATCTGGTAGTTCTGGCTCAACAGCTGGAACACCCTTAACAACACCAAAGTTACCATCCTTATCAATGTACACCTTATCAATACGGTTCAGATAATACTGTACATCGGTTGTGAAGGTAGTTAGTGGTTCTGGGCATACAGAAACCTGAGCACCAGTACCGGTAAAGTTATTACCCGCATTAGATACGCGAGGACGGAAGTCAATTGCTGAACGCAGTTCGATGGACTGGCCAGTAGACTTTGATACGAATGCTGGGATGTCTTCATATGAAACAGTATGACCAGTTGAATCTTCCAAGTTGTCATACGAATCAATAGTAAAGAAGTCACCACCACCATGTGTGTAGTATTCATACTTAACAAGCAGCTGGCCGGTAGGACGGAACGCTGTTGTTGGTTTGAGCTTCAGGCGCGCCAGGTCATAGAAGTTGTCTCTCTGACCGTTGTCAAAGTCGTAGTACTCTGACACATCATCATCATTAACCGTTGCTGGAGTAGACATATTTGCAGACATATAAACTGCATGAAGTTTGTAGCCATCTGCAAAGCCCAATTGATCATCACCTGTAGGAGATGCAATTGAGAATAGATGAATGTTGTCGTTACCAGATGTGGTCAATGATTTAGCTTTCTGGTTCAATGTACGCTTGACACCAGCAATCAGTTTAACATTATTACCTTCGTAAGCACCAAGGCCTGAGATGGTTACTGATTCGGAATTGGTTGCAATTGTAACACTGCCAGTTGAAAGAGGTACAATATCACCACTGTTTGCACCAGATGCTACAGTAAGAATCCAGTTCTCATCATCAAATGGTTCCAGCAGCTCATTAGAGCCAACTGTTGCGAACACTGCTTCACCTGATGATACAGGAGATGAACCAAGATAACGGTTGCAGAAATAAACATAATTGAAATCATCTGCAACACCATCTGGCTGAGAGTCACAAGTCTTAACACGATTAAATGGTAGTGGAAATACCATTGTGTTACGAGTTGGTTCCTGAATAATAGCCTTGCCGCTACCATCAAGGATAATATCTGCAATAAATTCTGGAGTAGATGCAAGTTTGAATGACTTAGCATATTCCGCAAAAGTGTACCCCGATGACATTTGAATGTCAAACAAGTAGATACGATACTCACCAGAGCCAGCGTAGACATAAGAACGAGCTCTAGCATAACCGATAATACCACCCGCACCACCTGTAGAAGAATGGATTTCCATGCGCTCAAAGGTTTGGATATCAGGAATACCTTCTACATTTTCAATAGTAACATAGTTACCAATCAACATTGGAACAGATGCTGCCTCAAATAGGGTGGAGTCGCGAGCCTTATCTACATTAACGTATGTGGTTGAAAGAGTTTCAATCTCATAACCGCGAACATAAGCCTTTGATGGTTCAATGCCAAGAGCAAGTTTTGCATCATCGCCTGGGGTGTTGACATCTGTATGCTCGCGTACATTAACCATAAATGGACGAACGGTGTAGTTACCAGATTCATCAAATGTTCTGCGTGCCAGTGTTTCTTCAATGACACTGTAATCTGTTGTGCGAACTTTCTGTGCAATAGAACCTTCTTCAACTCGGATAAGGAGGAGGAAGTTCTCAATAGTGGTACCACCAACCGCTTGCTTTACCAGTTCCGACTTAATCTGATAACGATGTGCGCCAGGTGCTGCATAGTTTGAAGTACCATTTGCATTATCATTCAGTGATGGGTCTGTTGCAGAATCAACAATTGATTCAGTGATCTGCAAACCAACATCGTAAGATGGGTTTACATCATACTTGTCAAGAATCAATGAACCATTCTGAACGATAACAAAGTTGCCTTTGAGGTAGTAGATACCACGCTCGACGAATGCCGCTGAACCAAAACCAGTAGATGCAGAAGCAGCAGCTACAGCTGTGTATGTCGTGCTATCTGCTGTTGCTGTTAAAGTTTCACCATCATCAAATACCGTTTCGCCACTAGAACCAGCTGACAAATACTTAACATACATTGTGACTGGATCTGTGCCTTCAGCAGGGAGCACCTTAACAACACGAGCAGTAATACCAGTAGTGCCACCAGTGTATACATTACCTACCTGATTATCAAAGAATGCTTCAAATGCAGCTTCATATTGTGCCTGACCTTCATCGGTTGAAGGATAGCTAGCTGCCTGTGGAATACCAGAAAGGCTGCTTAATTTAATATAGTCGAGTTTACCTTCAAATGACACATGGCCAGGAATGACCATTGAACCTTCTTCGAAGAAGTGGTTACCCATTGAGGTAACCTGATGTTGCAACATGGACTGAATCTGTGTAAGCTCACGAGCCTGAACCGCATGCCCAGGGCGGAAAAGAATTCGATGGTACTTCTCCTGTGGAGATAAACCATCGACCGCTGTTGCGGTTTCAAAGTCGTCATAATACGGCTCTACGTTAAACTTAATTGCCATGTTTTAAACCCTTAAAATTCAAGTACTAATTTGATTGTTTCAATCTGATCCGATGCACGGTTAACAGGTGTTCTATTTTCCAGGAATACAATCTCACCAGAGTAAGGCTGCACTTCAGGGTTATTTACCGCAGTACAATCTACACCAGCACCAGCATCCCCTTCCAATCTAATGAAGTCGGAAGTTGTAAATGCATCGTAGCCAGTTGCTTCTGTCTGGTGGTAACGAATAATACCATTAACACTATCATAGCTATCAACGATACCCTTGGCACCTGTTACAGTCCCCTCAATAGTTGAATCCACTGTGAATGAGGCACCCAATGCCACTTCAAGGGACGCCGTAGCAGACAACGTTTCAGCGGTTGCAACAGTAGTTGTACTCCAGTTGTATGGGTTACGGATAATACCAATCTGACGGAAGTCATTGCCTACAATGAAGTCACCACCACCATCGGCGTAAACCAAACGAGAGTTCATTGAAATGAAGTGTGCTCTTAGATCTTGTCTTGGGTCTGCACCAAATCCACCTTTTGGACCAAGTACAGCATATGCAGTTGCACCAGCACCACTACCACCAGAGATGGTAATCTTAGCTTGATTATACCCTGAACCAGGATTGGTGACAACAATATTTGTTACTACACCACCAGTAATTTGAGCGGTCGCAGCGAAGCTAGAACCATCACCAGAGATGGATACAGTAGGAGCAGAAGTGTATCCAGTACCGCCAGCGGTGATTTTAACATTATAGATTGCACCATCTACAGCATTCTGTTGAACGTCCCATTGGTTCTGGAGAGCAGCGTCAGCAGTCGCGCCAGGATCTGCACTCAGATAACGAACAGGAATAAATGCAGATGTAAGGAACTTGTTTGAGTCATCAGTAGATACTGTATACAAGTACTTCCAGATATAACCATCATCACCCGTGTAATCAATAATGCCGTTGGTTGTAATACCAGCAACGTCAGGGTTCTTAGTAGATGAGCCACCCGACTTCAGACAGAGATACACGTTGTTGTTATCAGAGATAACATAGTACTGCTTGCCTTCCAATGCATCATCACGATCATCGTATGCAGTATAGGTCTGACCTGAGATCCACTGATAGCGAACAGATGCATATGTAATATCTGTGTCTGTCAGCTGCTTCAATGCGGTCATACGCTGCCATGCGTCAGTATACGTGACGAAGGTGTTGTCGTATGGAACATCTGGATTTGTATCTGATGCCCACGATTCTGAACGGCCAATAAACAGATAGTAGTTTGAATTGTTTGACAGATCGTCTTCAAACTCCTTGGCTGCATTCAGTCTGAATTGGTTGGTTACAATGGCGGTCATTACTTAGTTGCTCCTAGTTTGATAATTCAATTGTCGAACTCATATTGACATCGATAATCTTATTTATAGCATCAAGAGTTGTATAATTTGCAAAATCACTAATTGGATAATCCATCATGAACTTAAATCGTTCAAAGTATTCAGCTGGACCAAATAGGTTGGTGTGCAACTCTTGCTTGTACTCTTTTTCCCAGAACGAGGCCAATACACTGTTTGTACCTGCCTGCATATGATAGTCACCAACATCTGCATTTGTACCGTAGGCAATGCTTCTTGCCTTAACAAATGTAACGCCTGTATCGACAGGGTTGATAACAATTGGGAATGGGAGACCACTAATCTGATATCCAGGTTGTGGGTTTGGTGCACCTTGTTTCAGAAGTTCAATCAGCAGTAAGATTTCACCAAAGAAGATGAAACCAGCTGGGTGAACCAATCTGTTAAATGCATTCTTCCATACATCTGCGTTTGTACCTGTGCGGAGTACATATGAGAATTTTTGATAGAAGAACGAATCTTGTAGTTTCTTATAATCATCCAGGAAGCCATCATTAGTAGTGAACGCACCTGTACGATAAATCTTCACCACATCTCCCGCCGAAAGATCAGAAGGGAATACAATAGAGTACTCTAACTTACCTGTTGAGTAGTTAGGTGTGGTGTTAATAGTATATAGAGACCTCTTAACATCATTGACATACACAAGTGGGTTGTCAAACTTCATTACACGACCAATGTCATCAGCACCAGTGACTGTGTTGGTGACAGATGCAATTGTGTATGTATATAACGGAGTGTATAGAGCCGTGTTTGCTTCTACATCTGCGGTCTGATCATAGTATCTACCATCCGATGGGATAAACATATCCTCTTTTGGGAAGTAGATTTCAACTTCATCCGCATACAGTAAGCGAAAGAATGCTTTGATTGAGTCGGGGGTACCACGTGACTTATACAGCTCTGTTAAGTGTTTATATAATAGTCTTGGGTCCGCAGCAAAGATCTGCGGAATTGGTGCACCCAATTCTGCCTGCAGTAGAGTAAGGAAACCGTTGTCGGTCTCATCAATGTCTCTAAGGAGATTAACTCTGTTGATATAGTAGGAAGATTTATTGATCTCCTCCATAGACTCCAGAAGCTTAAATGCAAACTGCACAAGCTCAGGATTATCATACGCAACATTGTCAGGAAAGACATCCTTGACAATGGATGCAATATGAGGGTGGTTCTTATGTTTTTCGAAACTACTAGCCATGTCTTGGAGTCGTCGTGTAGTTCACACCGGCAGATGTACCACCAGTAACCATTGTATCAACTTCACCAGTAATCTCAGTATCATCACTAAGAATAATTAGAAGTTCATTGCGCTTAGGTGCAATATCATTAGAGTTCGGAGATGCTGTAATGGTCATGTAATCTCCCACAAATGAAGAAGGATTAAAACCAACTAGAGCAACATGGCCGTTAGCCTCATCAACATATCCAACATCAGAGTTCAGGATAATTTCATTTGTACCGTTACCGGATACAATTTGCAGACGGCGTACACCACCAACCACAATATCCTTCAGGTGACACAACTGGTTGAGATATGTAAATTCAGTTGACTCAATAATCTGTTCATTTGAGTCAGAAATATACAATGGACCAGAGAAGTAGATGTCATAGCGCTTCTCTACATTTACTTCTGGTACCAAACGCTTCTGTACATACACACGAACAGTTGAGTTGATAATTGATACATCTGTAATGTCAATTTGGCGAAGGAGGTTTGAGTGTCTGAACACACCATCAAATCTCTTCAATTCATCATTGTTGTACAATGTAATAGTTTCTCTTACCTTGTTGGCCAATGCATCCGAAGAAAGGTTAGTGATGTTTGGGTTATACTTGAAGAATACTTCAAGGAAAATATAAGTGTACGTTGGATCTACAATTGTAGGGGTAATGGATACCACATTCTTTGGCTTAAGGTATTGAGCAATAATGTAATCTTTCTCCACCTGAGGAAGTGTTTCAGAATCCTTTGGCGCAATAGAGATGTACACCTTGCCGTAGTCTGGTGGATTGTTGTCTTCCCCACCCCACACAGAGATTGCATCAACGTTAGCGTAGTTAGATAGGATGATTGATTTATAATCATCTGGAGTTACTGCTCGGTTCTGTGCCACAAAAGAAAGAGGAGCATTGAACTTTACAGATGCAAGGTCCTCTCTTGCAGAACCACCTGATGCTCTGGTGATCGTTGTAATAGTTGCATCTGAGTTACCTTCAATAGTATCTGATAAAGTAAATGTTGATGCACCGTTTGCAGCATCAATATCTGTAACGATGTATTCAATCTGAATGAGGTTACCATCAGTTAGTTTCTTACCAATAATGCCATCACCAAAATAAATCTCATAGAAACCATCCTGCGCTTCCTGTAGCCAGTACACAGCAGTATCGGAATCAATCGAGGTAAGGATAGGAGCAGCAACGAATGTTTCTGATTCATTGGATGTTGGGGATTCGAAGACAGTAACAATCAGGGATGATGTAACTGCATTCTCATAAGGAATCTTAAACTTTTCATCAGTTGCAACATCAAAGATGTACTTTGATGTTTGATATTTACCTTGCAGTAGTTCAACGTTCTCAAATACATACTTACCAGCTGCATTACGACCGGTAACGATTGTGGTTGTGTTTACGAAGTCGTATGTGGTACCCTCAATCAGTGTGGTGAAATGAGTGCCACGTTCCATAGTTAGATTTCTGTATGATCCATCAATGTTCAGAACACCTGTTGGATTGTTTAGCTGTACATCAACAAATGCTCTTGGTGCATATGCGGAACGAGGAGTGTACCCCAACAACTTAGCGTGGGATACAACAGATTGTCTCAGTTGTGCAGAGTCAAGGAATGTCTCATTCAGAGCAACGTTTGCATTGAACGCGTTATAGTGTGTGACATACGAGAACAGATCGATAATGGTGTTGATTGCACTACCATCATAATTGTAGTCCGCTAGTACATCCTGATCCTTAAGAAATGTAATGAGGTTTTCTTTGATCTGGTCAAAGTCAAGTTCTGATACATTCAATCTTCGTTGTTCGTTTGCCATGGCTTACCTTACTCGTTCTACAACAAAGCTCACTGAGGCTTGTTGCTGTGTTGGAGATTTAATTATAAACTCAACAGTAATCTGTAATGCATTTCTGTAGGATAGGTCCTCAACATCAACGCTGATCACAGCAACTCTTGGTTCGTGGTTTGTTAATGTATTTCTAATATTCTTTCTGATGATGGCTACCTGAACCTCATCAAAGTTCTCAAAGAGATAAGCTCTTAGATTCCCACCAAAGAACGGACGGAAAGGTTTCTCGCCATGATTCGTTGTTAGAATATTCAGAACACTTTGCTTCACTGCAGCAATATCTTTTTTTAGAGCGATGTCACCCGTATTCGGATTTGGGATGAATCTCAAATCAAAGTCCGAATAAACTTGTTCTCTTGATGCTAGTGCTGGTTTGTTGTTCATAGGGTTATTTATACCTCTTAATCACCAACATTAACATTTCCACTGCCAGATGCAGGGTGTCCGCATGTTGCCTGATCACCAGCATTACACACAGCAATGCCATTAACAAACACATTATTTGATCCCGCAACCATTGTTGGTGCAGCATGTGGAGGAAGACCGTGGCCAGCTACAGGATCACCATGTACCGATACAGGTGATCCGTTTGCATTAACACTGCCATCCTGAATCATTCCTGTAATCGTGCCACCAGCACTATCCACTCCTACTCTACACACTCCTGGCATTAGAAGAAGCTCCCATCTTCATTCTCTGGATACTTATTGATAATGTAATTCTTGAACATTGTATTAAAGTCCAGTGAGGTTTGATTCAGGCCATTATATGCTTCAACAAGGTAATCAAAATAATAAGATCCACCAAGGCCAACAGAATCATAGTACTTGGCCACAAACTTCTCCAGTTTGATTGCTGAGTAGTCCTGGGTCTTCTTTGTTCTGATCAGATACTCATCATAAGTGAGCCCAACAACTTCTGCCATATATGGTCTTACCATATAGAGGAACGCACGGGATGCCTCACGGATGATTCTATCTCTTTCTTCTTTGTATACTCTTTCCGATACAGCTTCTTTGTCTGGCCACTCACCAATAGATTTGAGGTATGGTATGATCTTGTTGTGATAGTTATCATCGATGTGTTTTGCTCTTTCTTTCTTCGCTTCCTGGTAGTAGCCTACAGCCTCAATGTACTCACTGATGGATGACTTAACCTGACCTGGAGGGGTGGCAGGGACTTCCGTTGCTACCTTAGAGAAGTCAGGAAATTCAAATGGCTTTTTAACCTTAACTGTAACATACTCACCAGCATCATTCTTCTTCTGCTCTTCTACTTCCACCTCTTCCAGCTTTGGAATGGCATCACATAATGCATTGGTATCTGCTGGCATTTCAAAACCCAGGGAAGAGAAGTCTCCTGATAGAATACCATTAATGTCTGGAAGTGCACCAGGAGTACAACCATCAGGAGTAACGTACTCACCTAAGTTGTCATCCCATACTGGTTCACACATCTTTGCGTGATATGCTTCAAGACTTGAGAAATCTCCAGATGCAAGAGCGCCCATATCAATTCCTGTTTCATTTGAAAGAAAGGTTGACGTCTCATCATACGTTGGAGGAAATGAATCAATACCAAGTTTCTTTAACTCATCATTCATTCCATCCCACGCCTCACCAAACTTCTCTGTCATCTCTGCCTTAGCAGCAGCAAATTCCTGAGCCGTCTCGGAGTTCTTCATCTTATCAATAAAGTCGGCCAGCTTAGCGTTTTCTGGGAGTTCTGGTTTGAACTCACCGAGCTTTGATGTCAAGTCACTAACCGATGATGTGAGATCACCTAGCGCACTGGAACCCTGTTCCATAAGGTCTTTGATGCCACCTTTGATATCTTTAGCTGCATCTAGTAATGGATTACTGCCTTCACAACCAGCCATCATTTACTCCTTAGTTTAGATCAATACGAGCAGCATCCACATCTAGGTTGCCCGTAATTGCTGTTGTTTGATTACCACCAAACGTTTCATTAACATTTGCTGGGGTCTCTGTAGTGATGTCACCCTGTGCTGTTACATTCAGGGCAGCAAGAGTTGTCTGACTCATATTATTTGTTGCAAACAATGACATCTTGGAGAATGTAGTCGAGTCAAAGTTACCAGTTGTGGTAATTCCATAATTACCCTCAATGGTATCATCCTTATCCCCCATCACAGTAACAACTTGGTTCTGCATAACCGTTAGGTTATCATTAGCACCAACATTGAATGCGCGATTCTTGACGATCTCAGCTTCCCAGTTACCACCAACCTTTTGTTGAATAGATCCCTTGACATTAATTGTGTAATCTTTCTCCACCTCAAGATGGTAGTTACCATATACCAACTGACGCATATTGCCAGTAACAGTAACATTAAGATTGCCGCTGACATACATATTCTTACCATTGAGGATCATCTCATAATCCTGACCAACCACTTTAATCAATCGGGTTCCATCATCATAGATCTCTTCAAACGAACCAGCTGGATGGTAGCGATGATATCTTCTATTGTTGGCAGTGTCATCAAACTCTAATAGATGACCTGTCTCTGTTTCATATACATGATTATCTGGATATGATGGAGAGTGATTGTCTGATACTGGTGGTTCATTCCATGGCTTCTGTTGATAGTATGCATCATCCTTGTCTTTCTGAACCGAAGTAACCTTTGGAGGAATGGCAACTTGTATGTCTGGCCCACCATCTCTTAAACGAGTCTTGTTTGCGTATGATTGAGAGTTGGTAAATTGACTACCCCGTGCTGAGTAGGATACATCAGAGTCCCCTGTCCATTTGGGATACACACCAGTAGGATCTGAGAACCCGACAGATGGAGACAACTTCTGATCTGGGTATCCTGGAATGGTACCAATCACAATTGGGTCTTGCATGTATTGGTCGTTAAACATGACTCCAACCCACGATCCTGTTACCAGGAATGAGTTATGACCAACCCCTGATACTGAAGGAGAAGTGGTTGGAAGCAGTACAGTTGCCCATGGGAGTGTGTCGGTTGGTACCTCTGTAATGTTCTGTGAATGGATTCCCATCACACGAACACGCACTCGACCCATTTGCTTTGGATCATCTCTGTCTTCAACAACACCAATATAAAACATTATTTAATCTCCGCATTTTTATTATAGCCATCTCGAACCAATTCAACGGTCACTTCATACTTCTGCTTTGTGTATGTATGGCAAATAGCACTAACCAGATATTTACCTGATGTGTATAGATCCAATTCCTCATCACCTTGTGAGTGCATTGGCATATACAATGGCATATCCACCCATACACATCTACCACATCTCAATCTTTCCATGCCCGGACCGATTGCTTGCAGAACTGTAGTTTCTCTTCTTCTGCTATATGAACCAAACGCAGAAAGTGATTGTGGGGTGGCACTATTAAGAACAGGTAGGTTCTGATATGCCATATCATTTGTCTTTTGTAATCTCATGCGGGAATACTTTGTAATCCCATCGCGCATATCTTGCTGAACATAATCATTCATTAGAGGCATTGCGTTCTTTGTATAATCAAACACAGACTCAGAATAATTCTTGCGGGAGATATCAACAGTATTAATCTGATGGTTCAGGTTGCCTTGTGCGATATCATTGAATGAGTCGTATGCCTTTTTAACCTTAATGAACTCGAATCGAGTCTGCCATTGAGTTGCCTCACGTGTTGCTTTACCATCCGCACCCTTGTTGGCTAAACTGAATGGAGTAACATTTCCCATATCACCAAGTTCTTCATCAACATCAGCCCCCATCATATCACCCCAGGACTTCAGTACTACCTGATTGTCATATAGGGTCTCAAACAGATACAATGGAGTGCGATCTGTTGCATAGGTTGATTGAAGTAGTGTTTTAATTGCTGCGTATGGCTTACTATATGGAATAACTACATTGTGAGATGTACCACCCTCTGATACCTCATCTAAGTCCCTATCAAAAGCATCCTTGTAGATCTTACTGATGATGTCTGTGTTCAGGCCACTATACGAACGCGAGAATGTCTTTTGTGAGTTGAGGATCTGATAGTAACTAACCAGAGTTAGCATGAATGAGGCGGCTTGTTCATTTACACGACTGATATTATTCACCCCTGTAACGAAGAACTGGCGCTCTACAATTTGTGTCAGATCTCCTACCCGCTTAAAACGAATGGTGATTGCTTCCTGGCCAATAAATGGAAAGTCGAATAGAATAGCAGAGTTGTCAAATACAGTCATCTCCCCATGTATGAAGAAACTATCAATGTCCTCATACAAGTTGAATTCTGCCACATTATCAGTAATGTCAAATGCCTTACCGTTATATGTGAGAAGACTAACCTCAAGAAAGTCAAGGACCTTTGGGGCCGCTGAATCTGACATAATTTACTTACCTATTTCTCTAATGAAATCATCAACAACACGTCTAATGTATTCTGGTTTGATTACACGAATACGGGCTCTCTCAATATCTTTCTCTTGCTCATACTCATAGAATGATACTGCTCTTGTACCTGCTGTACGGCGAATAGTTGTCTCACCAGTTGAAATGTCAATATGGTGATGAGGAGCCATTGACTTAGGTACGATCTTTTCTGTAGACAAGAAGTCCTGTGAGTCAATTCCCTGAATACCTTCCTGACCCAGGAATGTTCCACTGATAGGCTGAATCTCCACGTATCCATCTGTTGGGTACTTAGCCACAACATATCCTGTGGCACCAGAAATCTGACCAACCACAATCTCCCCAATATTGAACTTACCATAAATGATATCGTCCGTACCACCCTGGGCGGAGGTCACTGCTGCAATTGTGCTGTATCTTGCGTCGATCCAATCTTTTAGGAAGTTAGTACCCTTCGGCCAATCATCATAGTAGTTCACCAGACTCTCATTAATCATGAAGAACGTCCAGTAATACTTAGGTGTACCATATAGGGTCTGTGATACATTATCTGGTCGTTCACCATCCGCCACAGTGTAGTATGAATAGAATGCTACATTATCAATAAGGTTTCTGGCTCTGATTGTAGCAAAGGAGGTAAATGCTGGAATGTTAACAGTGGCACCTGTGCCGTAAATATCATAATCAATTCTTGGAAAATATCTGAAGTACATATTAATAACCTCTCTCGACCATCTCTCTGTGAATAGGTTGCAGTTCCTGGAACTGAAGTGAGAGATTAATTTCTACAGGGCGTCTGTTCTGTGTGAAGTACGACATAGCGTTAGGGTTGTATGTTACAGTTGCACTGGTGCATACAACCTCTGGAATCTTGATCATATCAGCTGCATTCTCAAATGAGATATCAAATGCATCCGGGAATGTGTATGCAAAGCCAGAACTGGATAACTCAGGATACATTGCTGTACGAAACTCTTTAATGATATTAACAACAGAGTCTGATTCACCAGCACTCTCTGGGATAAACCTAAAGTCAAACGAGAACGATCTCATATTAGGTTGTTTAAATAATGCAAATTGTCTTGGGTTCATTGTTGCCTGAGTACTCTTTCGTGCTTCCTGAGCTGCTTTACTGGCTCCAGTAAGAATACCACCACCTGTCAATACTGATCCAAATGTCGAACCGCCAAACACCTTAGCCAAACCACCGGATGCGGCTGCTGTTAATCCTGGACCCGCTGCTGTCAGCATTGAAGAGATGTCTGGGTTCTCAAGATCAAAGTCCTCAGGGAGAAGATCCATCATTGAGCGATCACCACTCATTGCTGCATTCACAATATTACCAATCATGCCTGATTCAGCATTCTCATATTGCTGACTATCACTAACCGACAGGTTGATGGGGATATACATAGCTATACTAGATAGTTCTGTAATAGCAGTAGATTGCTTCTGCTTCGTATCTGTTGCCTGGCCATCATACACTGGTTTGTGACGGGTAAATAGAATAAATGGCGCTCCACCATTACCAGTATTGGATGGATAAATGAATCTGGTGGCAGGAGATCTCTTTGCTGTGACAACAATTGGATCTAATGTAATATCAGGCAGTTGTGTGAGTGCCATAATCTATAACTCCAAAGTGAAAGTTTCTTAGGTATTTATATGGCTTACAAAGGAAAGTATAAAGTTAAAAACAAGAAGAAGTATGTTGGCGATCCGGATAAGGTGGTTTACAGATCATTATGGGAACGCCAGGTATTCAAATGGCTCGAGAATAATCCAGATGTTATTGAGTGGAACAGTGAGGAGATCGTTATTCCATACATCTGTGCCACTGATAAAAAGCGTCATAGATACTTCATCGACATCTACTTCAAACTGGCCAACGGTAAAAGATACCTCGTTGAGATTAAACCTGACCGTGAGACCAAGCCTCCAAAAACTCCTAAAAAGCGTACCAAGCGATTCATCACTGAGTCTCTAACCTATGCAAAGAACCAATCAAAGTGGCACGCTGCAAGAGAGTTTGCAATGGACAATAATGTGGAGTTCCAGATATGGACAGAGAACACATTGAAGTCCCTTAACATTAAGGTGCTAGCCTAATACCCACCCCCCTCCGGCGGCAGTAGGATTATACTGCCAAACCAATTGAAGGTCAACATATAAATACATCTATGGCAGAATCATTATTTAAAACATTAGAAGCAGAGGCGTTCCGTGCTGGCATCACTCCACGCACAAAGGAGTCGCGCCAATGGTTCCAAGACAAACTTCGTAGTCTGAAGGACATCAATAGGCATAAGTTGCTGAAAGATCCATCCACAGAGAAGGTTGCACGTCCTCGTCTTGGGGATATGTATATGTTTTTCTATGATCCAAAATTAAGAGAGAAGCTACCATACTACGATGCTTTTCCATTAATTATTCTTGCCGATAAAGCACCCAATGGGTTTTATGGTATCAATCTCCATTACCTCCCAATGAAACTCAGAGCCAAGTTTCTTGATGCTCTGATGGGAACAACAGATAGTAACATCACAGAGGCCTCTCGCTTCAGTGCTCGTTACCAGATTATTAAATCAGTGAGGAAGTTGAGATACTTTAAACCATGCTATCATCGCTATCTAACATCGCATGTGGATAGTAAGATCGTGAAGATTGATCCACCAGATTGGGAAATTGCAACATTTTTACCAGTTCACCAGTTCCAGAAGGCAACTGCTTCTAAGGTCTGGAGAGATTCAAGAGAGATGCTATTATGACAATGCCAGCGGACGTCGATACACTTAAATCGACTATTACAAGAAGAGGTGGCGCAGCTCGCCCTAATAGATTTGCGATATATGTTTCACATCCAGGTAATAGTGGTCTGGGTGGACTGATCAATACAGACTTTGCATCGATTGCAGGTAATGCGGCTCGCTCGCTGATCTCTGGTGGATCGTTCAGTCTTAAATCGTTTATTAATGATCCTAGAGATATGTTCCTGCTATGTGAGTCAGTTAACATTCCAGGTCGCCAGATTACCACTCAGGAACATTATACATCTGTTCGTGGTATTAAGAAACCAAATGCGTTCATTGATGAAGATGTAACAATGACGTTTAATCTAACAAACGATTACTATGCATGGAGCTACTGGCAATCATGGATGGATCTTGTTGTACAGAAGCAGGACGATAACTTCTACACGTTTGGATTCAAGAACAACTACACCTCCGACATTACTATTCAGCAGATGGGTGGTGTTAACTTTGTTCCAGTGAAGAGCATCAAACTCAGAAATGCTTATCCTATTGGACTAAATAGTGTACAACTAGGTAATAGTATGGAAAATAGTGTTGCTACTGCAACTGTTACTATTGCATATGATTATTGGGAAGAAGCTGGATTAGTTGAAGGCTTGTTTGACATGGCGAAGAACAGCGTTATGGGAGGATTGGCTTCCGCGTTCTTCTAATTTATAAGGAGTGAATTGATATGGCATTGCCTAATTTAGCATCACCGAAGTATAGTATGACTGTACCATCGAGTGGTGAGGTGGTACAATTTAGACCATACTTGGTTAAAGAAGAAAAGGTCCTGATGATTGCATTGGAGTCACAGGACGAAGTTAATATTACAAAAGCATTGGTTGACACAATTGGTAGCTGTACTGATGGTGCTCTCAATGCAAAGAATATCACACCATTTGATCTTGAGTATATTTTCTTACAGCTAAGATCAAAGAGTGTTGGTGAAACCACTGACATTCGCTTTAAGTGTGAGAAGTGTGAAGAGCTTAATGATGTGACCGTTAATCTGGCTGCAATCGAAGCTCCGAAGATGCAAGGTAAAAAGGACTTGCTGGTTAAGGTTAGTGATAACCTGTCTATTCAGATGAAGTATCCAACGGTTGCAGATGCAATGGATACTATGAAGCATACTAGAGACACAAATAGTGAGGCTAGTAGAGTAGACCAGTTGTTTGAAACCATTATTGCATCGATCGATGTTATTTTTTACGGTGATGAAACTTTGTATGCAAAGGATCATACCAAGAAAGAGTTACTGGATTTCATTGAGTCAATGAATGCACAGCAGTTTGCTGCTCTGTCAGGATTTGCAAATGAAGTTCCTTCAATCAATACTGATATTGTATTTGATTGTGACAAGTGTGGTCATCACAACGAGCGTCATGTAGAGGGTCTACAGAATTTTTTCTCCTAGGCCTCTCCCACGATAACCTCGTAAACCACTACAAGGTGAACTTTCAGATGATGCAGAATCATCAGTATAGTTTAACCGAATTGGAAAATATGATGCCATGGGAGAGGGAAATATATGTTTCCATGCTCGTGGAACATATTAAGGCAGAAAACGAACGTATGAAGGCAGCAAAGCAGAGACACTAAATGGCAGCAGCAACATTAGCAGATGTAACACTTGAACTTGAGATTGCAAATGAGAATCTTGGGATCATGCGCGCCAACAGCAACCTGGCTGTTGAGTATCTTGATATGTTTCATGATATGGTCGAAGAGAAGTTTGAAAACCTTATCATTGCTGTCACTGGTGATGCATTAGCTAAGCTCGAAGCGACTCGTGAACAACAGATCTTCAATGAGAAGATGTTGGATGCTTTACATGATCTCAAACCAAAAGACAAAGGTGGGGATGCCAAACCTGAAGAAGGCTTTGGTATTGCTGGCTGGGGCCTGATGCTTGCTGGTACTCTTGGTACTATTGTGGGTGGTCTGAAAGGATGGTACAAGGGATGGAAAGCGTTCTCTCTTAAATCTATTACAACAATGGAGAAGATGGGTAGCCGTATTCTCAAAGCATCCATGAAGACTAACAAGTATCTTGGATACATTACCAGATCATTCAGACTTGGATATATCTTCCTCAAGACATTTGTGATTGAACTAGGCAAGGCATTGAAAGGTCTTGGTAAGGACTTTTTCTCTCTTGTCAAGAGTGGTTTCAAGTCTCTAGGAACGAGCATCAGTAAGATGTTTTCTTCTCTTGGCAAATCAAAAGCTGGTCAACTGGTCCTCAAGGGGATCAATATGTTCAGGGGTTGGATGAACTCATTGTATAGATTCTTCCGCCCTACAATCTACATCTTCAAGAAGATGACGGGCACCGTTGGCAAGATGTCAAAGATGACTGCCAGCATCAGCAAGTACTTTGCTGGGTTCTCAAAAGCGTTTGGTTTCTTTGGCAAACTTGCAAGTAAGATTGCTTGGCCTATCACAGTAATCATTGCCACAGTGCAGGGTGCAATTGCTGCCTGGAATAAAGAAGGTGGATTCATTTCTAAGCTCGGAGCATTCTTCGGTGGCTTGGTTGGTAACCTTGTTGGTGGCATCATGGATCTTGGTAAGAGCCTGATCTCCTGGGTTCTCGGTAAGCTGGGTTTCAAGGATGCAGAGAAGTGGCTTGATTCATTCTCCTTCGAGGAATTAATTAATGACCTAATCCAAGGTATCTTTGATACAGTGGATGGTGTAATTGATTGGTTTGCTGAAACATTCTCATGGGAGAATCTCAAGAAGCAGTGGACTGATCTCAAAGATTGGGCAGGTGGACTTGGTGATGCCTTGTTTGGTTGGTGGGATGATTTCCAGACATGGATGGATGAAACTTTCTCTTGGGAGAACATCTATATGTCTCTGCCGGTTTCTGTTCGCAAGGGTCTGAAGTGGGCTGGTCTGGCACCAGATATGTCAGAAGGTGGTTCTGGTTCTGAAAGCAACATGAACGATACCAGCAACACAGGAATGTCCTCTCCTGCACCAAATGTTCCTCAGAGTGGTTGGGAAACTATTAAGGGATGGTTCAATAGTGATGATGCTCAACCTATTCCAAATCAAACAGGTGCTCAGTTGGATGCAGCACAGGATGCTAATGCCAACATGAAGAGTAAATCAGCTCCAGTGATTATCAATGCTCCATCAACAACCAACAATGTGAGTAACAGCAGCTCTACGGGATCTGTCAATGTAAGAAGTGGGGGTGCAAAGAAGGCTGCCCCAGGTCCTTCTTACGAAAGTATGATGACAGCCCCATAATAAAAAAGCCCCCTTTCGGGGGCTTCTCTTTCTTAGCCCTCATTAGCTAGTTTAGCGAAATAACTCAGAGTGTCATCGTCATCCTCATCATTAGCAGTTGCTACTACTGGCTGAGGTGCCTCACGCATGACTGGAGCCTCTGCTGTAGTGTCCAATGCAACTGCTTCTGCAGTTGTTACTGGAGCTGCAACACCACCCAGTACACGATCGAGCTTCTGTTTCAACTCGTCGTATGACTTATAGTTTGCTGGATCAGTGAACTCCTTCAGAGAGTACAACGATTTGTACACCTGCTCGAGCTTAGAATCATCACCACCCATCAGAGCTGATGGAGAAGCAAACTCAGACTTATCGTAGTTACGATAGCCTTCTACCTTACGGATCTTCAGTTTGAAGTCAGCACCTTCCCAGAAGTCAAACGGATTAACCGGTTGCTCGTCCTGGAACTGTGGCTGCATGACATCCATGATCATGTCATAGATCTTCTTACCAAACTTGTAGAGGAAGACCTTGCCTTCGTTTTCAGGATTACCTGGATCTGAAAGAACCATAATATTTGTGACATAATTAAGACGGCGCTTCTGCTTGCGAACCGTTGCCTTATCGTCATCAAGACCAGTGTTCCAGAGCTTAGAGTTAAGTTCTGATACTGGATCATTCTGACCAATAGAGGTCAGAGAGTTTTCGATGTACCACTGACCGGTTGGACCCTGGAATGCATGATCCCAATAACGAGCCCAAGGGAGGTCTTCACCTTCCGCAGCAGGGAGGAAACGGATTACAGCGTAACCATTACCGGCCTTATCTACAGTTGGCTTCCAGATACGATCATCGACATAGGATTTCTTCTCTTGTTGAGTACCACCAGTGAGTTTATCGGCAGCAGCGAGAAGGTCGTTTACGGATGCGCCGCGAGAGCGCTTGAGTGCATCAAATGACATAATTTGTCTCCTTGTATATGCGTTGTATTACTATGTTGTCCACTTTCTTCATAATGTATGCGTCTATTATACTACTAACTGAACTCTTTGACAACAGCTTTTCTCATTTTATTGAGATCCACATCTATAAAAGGTTCAGTCTTCTTTAGCTTCCTATAAAGGTCTGGCCAAAGAATAGGGTCGCGAACTTCTTTGTTCGCTTTATCAAGAAACCCCGTCAGCTTATTTAGTATCACTACTGTCGCTAACGTGATCTCAGATCGAGAGTACAAGGTCACTACTACTGGGTACTGATTATCTCTGACCGTCAGGAGGTCATCAAACTGTCGTTGTTCAGCATTGCACCATGTACTAAGGGTATTTAGATCTTTTTGGAATTCATACCCCAGACTTTGTATATGTTTTTGCCAGTTGAGATAATTCTTCTCACCTCCCTCATCAACCATATCACCAACCCATTTGGATCCATTGGTGAACTGGGCCACGAGGTACTCTACCAATTGATTCTGCTTAGGATACTTCTTGGCCAGTTTCGCAAAGAAGTATTTGTCCTTCCTCTTAAAAAAAGCCTGAGCCTTAGCTGACGTCTTGTAATTATACTTGACGGCATCATAACTATCACTATCAAAATGTAACTTCACTGCCTGGTAGAGTTTATAGGCCTCAAACGGTTCCATTATGTTAATCGTCGAACGGTAGTTCATTGGTCTTCGGAATCATATTCAGGTTCATTGCCTCTGCCTCAATCTTATTGGTAATTGAATCAGAAAGCAATCGTTTCACATCAGCTGGATCAATTCCGGTGCTGTCACATACCTCAATTACTGCTTCCATGAAAGGCAGCTTATGACGTACAACCAACTGCTCGACAGCATCACTAAATCTTTTCTTGGTAATTATTTTGTTTTCTAGGTCCATCATTTGTTACGAGCTCTATTCATTTGGTCCATTCCATGTGTCCATTCCATGCCCAGATCCTTATAGTACACACCAACTGTACGCTGGATCTCACCATTCTTATCATAGGACGGATGAGTACATACATGACCCATTTTGTTCTCTGCATACTCACCCCAGAAGAGATCCTGCCAGTCCCCATGACGAAGGTAGGCCTCCATGTTGTTAATATAACCAGAGATGGCAAGAGTCTTGGCCTCACCACGCTTAGGATCAGAACGCACTGATCTCTTCTCAGCGGCCAAAAGGTCTTTCTGAGTCTTGATCCACTGCTTGACCTTTTGCATTGATAGAGGATGATCCTCTGGGAGCGCTAAAACAGAATCAGCAATGTTTTTATACTCGGGTGGATTTGCCTTCAGGCGCTTCTCACGAGCTTTGGCAAGGCGTTCAACTGCAGCAGCTTTCTGCTCGGGGGTCATCTTGCGCTTCTTTCTAATAGCCACTATCATCTCCTGGAACAATGAAATCGATAATCTTATTTACAGGGATATTTTCCCATCTATTTGAATCAATGTCAAGCACATTTACACTATGGAGATCAAAAAGAGCACATTCCCTAATAGACTCAAATCCGATAGGGAAGTTATCTAGCTTTTTAATCCATTCATGCTTTAGTGTTGCTCGAATCGTCTTTGCTGTTGAGCGAGGTGGTGAGTATCTTATAGTACACACCTTATCGCTCAGCATATCAAACAATTCATTTCTGGTTAGTGGATCAGTTCGGCGTCTCGACAAGTTCTTTCACCTTGAATGCATTGACGTTGGCGATACGGAATGATCTCCATTCCCCTTTGTTAACATCAAACACTCTCAGTGCTGACTGCTCAGATAGATCCTGTGCTTCCTGTTGAGTCTTTGGAACCTTATCAGTAGGAATACGACTGAAGTTCAGTGTACAATCCATATCACGATGTTCACCATCCACCTTTGTGAATTGAACATTACATACACCCTGGCGTAGGGCAGATACCATTTGAATCGGTTTCATATTAATCATTATTACCATTCTCCATTATCAAACACAATCAACAAACGCACGGGGCCTAGTTTAAAATCCAACTGTGTCATTTTTGGATTTAGGGGATCCTGCTTCACTACCTCCCAACTGAAACTCCAGTGGAAAGGATTGAGTATAATTGTACACCATACACCAGAATATTTCAACCAGTTTATGAAGTTTTTGACCATATCTTTTCCTTCACATCAAACTCACCAGACTTGATCATACACCAGTTGTAGATTGGATACACCCATCCAAGATCATACTTTGCCATTGGGTATGAGATCTTATCGCCAATAAAGAACAGGATGTGTGCGAGTATCTGTTTCATTCTGGTACTCTGTTCATAATTCATCCTTACCAATGAACACCTTTAGTGTACGATTATCATCCTGGAGGCTGTACTGGACACTCTCACCATCTTTGAGGTACTTAGTGTAGGCTCGTCCTGTGTCATCAATAACTTCCAGGCGAGTTACTTGTTTCATCTTAGCTAGTTTTTCACCATCGAACAAACAGTTGTGAATAGTCATATATACACTGTCCATAATTAATCCCAAAGGTTTTCATAGTACTTACCAAACAGACGGAACCCATTAGTGATTCGCTTTTGGTACTTAGCTCGTCCTTCCCAGTCGCACTTAGCTGTATGGTTCGGACCTTCGTACATCTCAGAGGTTCCATCCTCCAGCTCCTTCCACTGGTAGTCATGCTCACCAGTCCAGAACTGATCTTCCCAATCATCAGCAACCTTGTTCTCAAATGCAAAGATCATTTCACCCAGCACCCAGTCCCAGCGACGGAAGTGAGTATTGTCCACCCAATTATTATCATCGGAGGGAGCATCTGTCGGCTTGTATGTGATCGGAACATCATCCGGATCTACATACGGAGCTCCATGCTTGGTCAGGTGAAGCTGACGAAGCATTGGAAGGATGATCAGAGCAAGAGTGTAGTCCATGGACCATGTATCGTAGTCATGGATCTCAATCTCTTCTACACGATCTTCATTAACATCTTCGGGGAACGGTCCAATATAAACTTTCATAAATCACCAATCACTATTAAAGCCTTCACCAAAGCCAAATTCGTTACGGATAACTTCTTTGACCTCATAGTCACTCATATACATTGACTCTTCTGAGAATGCACCCATTGATTTCATTAGGCGCTGGTCCTCATTCATATTCTTAACAAGTTTCTTACTCTTGTAGCTTAACTTCTTACGCAACTGTGGCATTCCTCTTCTCCTGTACAAGTTTCACATTGATTGGTGAAAGCGCTAGTATCATACAAACATCATAATCAGTCAACTGCTGATAATGGTTCTCTGCTTCCCACAATCGATCATAATCCCATGTATGCTCCTTTCTGTCTTTAGAAAGGAGTACACGGTACCCATTCGTTCTATGTCTAAACACCTAACACCTTTGATGGTTTCTCATGAAATAAGTCCTTACCCTCACGGATCCATGACTCACACTGCTCAAAATAAAAAGCAGCTTCCTCATGGCCATAGCGCTCGAGGACTTCCTTACATCCTTTGAAGAACTCAAGTTGGCGCATAGGTCCACCAGTCAGGCTACCCCCATCAAGGGCAGCTGGCTTCCACTTTCCTGGACGCTGGTTACTCATACACCCAACCCCATTCCAGCCAGAGTGAAGTCCTGAGCCTTCTTCATCATAACTTGCTTGGCGTTCGTAGTACGAATCGCATTAATCAACTTGTCCTTGGTTGGTTGATGACCACCACCAGACTGAACCATACTAATACAGAATTCACGAAACTCCTCTACGCCAAGTACTTCGTAGTTAGTGTACAACTGCTTGAGTGCTTCATCTCCAAGAGTGTCGTTCTTCAAACGAGCCTTGCTCGAGCTTTGGGTCGAGAATGTCATGCTGCTTCCTCCTCTTCAGGAATAAATTCATTAATCACTAACATATCACGGACCTCATCCTGGCTCATATATTGGATACAGGCCAAGATTAAAGCATCCTTGCTAATGATTCCCATGTCAACAGACTCAAGTGCATATTCACGCCAATCCATCATCTTACTTCTCCAAGTATTCTTCAAACACAGAGTAGATCACCAATACACTGATCGGTAATACCATCACAGCAGAAACAATCCACTGCCATGCTTCAGTAGCACTCATCATGCCAATAACAGCAAACCAAAACATTACCAAACCAAGAACAATTCGAATTGAACCACGCATGATTAAACTCCTTGCAGACGAGCCAGATCAGTCTTGAACTGGTTGATCCACTTTTCACGAGCCTTCTTAGGCATATCCATTAACATCCAATCGACAGTGGTCTGCATGTACCCAGCTGTGTAAGCATAGGTCTTGTGTGCATCGTACTGTTTTTGAATCAAATCATTTAAAAGGGCGTGTGTATTCATATCTCTCTCCTTACGCGTACAAATCTTCAATCATAGCTTCGTATTCAACCTCAACCCAATCCAGAGGCACTTCGGCCTTCTCGGCAATCTCTTCCAGAGTCAGACCATTGGGTGCACCGTAGTAGGTTTCGAGGAGTTCTTGGATCTCAAGAACTTTGTTGCTCATTTTGCTCATAATTTCTCTCCAGTTGTTCTCTCAATTGACAGGGTCATTATATCAGATTCTGGGCTAAAAGGCAACAGCTAATTTTGGATTATTTTGGGATTTTTGATAGAAATTTTCGATCAGCGGATCAGCCCGGAGTATGTAACTCCTTGTTTTACCGTCAACGTCTCTCTGCGGTTTTTGACGGTAGAATATGACACATGAATCCAGCCCGGTTCAAGGATTAATTGGTCGAATATTAGATTATTCTGAATCCATTGACAGACTTGATAGTGATCAACTCCGTTGATCTTGAGATCAACTGCTTCACCAGTCATATGCTGAGAATCGGATACACCACCGACCGCATCATTCAACTTTTTGTTTCTGAACCCACTGGTGATTTGGACTGGACCATATTTGTCACGGATTGGTTGGACTACCTTCATGAACAGTTGTTTTGCTCGAGCAACCTGTTCAGCATCAGGCACATTGGAGATACCGAGCCGATTGGCGGTATCGGAATGGATGTACTCTTTGAATGTGAAATCATCAGACATCATAATAAAAGAGGCAAGCAGTAATGCTACAAACGACTGGATCATTTGATTATGCTTGCAATGTACTCCTCAAACTCTTCTACTTTTGCAACACGGTTAGGCCAAAAGATATAATCCTTTTCTGGATTCTTCTTCAGGTTTGAAAGCAATGGAAGAATTGCATTATATAGGTTGTTAAGTTTATCAGCAGTATCAGAAGCAGTTTGAGATGCAGCAACCGCTTGCTGGGCTACCTCCAGTTCATCTTCATCTACAGCTGTAAAGCCAAAATCGAAATCAAAGCTCATCGTAGTTCTCGTTGTTAGGTCTTCTTGTTCTGCCAACCGATGACATGATGTCAAACAGTCTTTCTATTGTTGAAGGGTTGGCTATGCACTTACCATCTTTGTAGACAGCGTATGTACCGTATTTAGTGTTGATATAAAATAAATGATTCCGTACAGTACCAATGTGCTCAAGCATTTGCTTTCTTCAACTCCTTATCAATAGCTTCAATCAATTCTGCATATCCTGCAACACGCTTATCTATAAGTTTTCGTATTTCATTTAATACCAACTTACGATTTAAGGCAATCACCTGCAAGTCAAGATATTCCATATCAACTCCTGTATGGCGCCGCGACAAGGATTCGAACCTCAACTAATAGTTTTGGAGACTATTGTGCTGCCAATTACACTATCACGACATTGTTAAAGGGCTCAGTTTTACATCTTGAGCTGGATGCAGGGCTCGCTCCGACCAGGTCAAGTTTAGAGTCATTCCGGGACTGTGTGGAGCGGAAGACGAGACTCGAACTCGCAACATTCTGCTTGGAAGGCAGAAACTCTACCATTGAGTTACTTCCGCAAAAATCTAAAATGGTTTTTATCTGCATCTCGCTCTTGGGCACTATTCCATACGCAACTGAATCGTGGCTAATAGTGCTTGCTGGCGACAGACCTGACATCACCAAAAACAGGTAACTAATAATAAAGTGCGCTGGTTTCAGGCAATCTCAAAAGAGACCAGTCCACAGAATCAGATTCTGCTTCACACCTTCGACAACTTAATGCCTATCCAGCAAGTCCAACGCACTTTAGAGAACACACGAAAGTTGTTATAATGTGCTCTGTAAAATGGGCTGCCCTATCTCCACGCAGTTTCGCCTTAAAGGAACGAAGAGATTTGAATTCATCCTATGCCGACAGCCAACATAGGTATATCTGATCAACTATGGTGTCGATTCACCATCAGCTCGGAACCCCGATCAGCTAGAGCCCCTTGCCTATCATCCAATCGCGGATGATCGAATTGGTCGGGGATGCAGGATTCGAACCTACGACCCTCTGGTCCCAAACCAGATGCTCTACCAGGCTGAGCTAATCCCCGTGGTGCCGGTTCACGGACTCGAACCGCGGACCTACTGCTTACAAGGCAGTTGCACTACCAACTGTGCTAAACCGGCAAGTATATACTTATAATGGCGCCCCCGGCAAGACTCGAACTTGCAACCACCGACTTAGAAGGTCGGTGCTCTATCCAGTTGAGCTACGGGGACAAAAGGCCCCCCGAGGGGGGCAGGCATTTACTTATGCACCGAACACAGCGTAGTATGCAGCAACCATCGCCTTGGTTGGAGCGCCTACACGGTAACGAGCAGCACGAGTGCGACCCTGCGCATCCTTAGTACCTTTGTTCTTGTACACAGCATAACCTTCAGCACGAACCTGACGGATTACACCACGAGCACCTGCAGCAGAGGTGTTAAGGCGGTTAGCAAGTTCACCTTCGGTCAATGCAAGGCCCTTGTTTACCATCAAATCAATAGCCTTAGCCTTCTTACTTACAAATGTTGACATAATATAGTCTCCTTTTTCATTAAACAAATGTGTCACCATGACACGGTTATTCTATACCCATTACATTGAGTATAAGAATGCTGTGAAGGCAAGGATCGCAATAATAGGAGCGGCCCTGCCAAAAACTGAAATGAATGCCCAGATTACACCAATGCCCATACCGATGGCTGCACCGGTGGCAAAGATTGCAATGATAGCATCTTTTGCTGAAATAATTTCGTTCATACTACTTCCATCCATAAACCAATGTTAGCAAACGCGTATCCCATATACGCAATACCCATAGCATGATTACCTTTAACAAATTGGTCCACGAACACATAGGTGTAAAGGATGCCAGTAATCACAATAAATGTTTTGCTCATTTTAAATCAAGCTCCAATTGCTCACCAAACTCTTCCACAAAAGCATCTCCATCTGGATCAACCAGCTTGGAGTACCTACGCAACTTCTCACGCTTAGCCTGAGAGAATCGCTCAACATTGGTCCATGAGATCATATCATACTCATGCATCAAATCAAACATCTGAAAGAGGTCACCGACTTCTTTCTCCAGATGAAGAAGATTGTCATGTGAGACTCCGAAACGAATTACTTTGGAGGCGGCCTGAATAACCTCGCCGCACTCTTCCATTGTAATAGTCAAAAGTTCTTGTGTGTGATCCATGGACATTATTATACTCCTAAAAGAGATCAAAGTCAACAGTCTTGAAAGTCCGATATCGACGATCAAACATCCTTGGCTTCTTGAAAGTAATCACCTCGTCAGTGCCACGCTTCTTGTATGCTATCAGCTTACCATCATCGTTCAGATAATAGGTATGGTTTGGAACATTACATTCCGCCTTAGACCAATCAGTTGTTTCAAGTAATGCTTTCATTGATATTCACTCCAACGCTGACGGTCTTCTTCCATCGCAACAAGATGTTTGTCCTGCTGAGCATAGCCAATATAGTCATGCAGCTTCTCAGCAACACCTTCATGTTGCCAGACCAAAGTAGTTGCCAGTTCGTCCAGCTGTTCCAGAGACAGGGACGCAATCAGTTTATCGACAGTCATTATACAAGCTCCAAAATGTTACCAGAAGTTGCTGCGATGCAGGCAATGTCCTTATTCAGATCCGGATGGAATCGACCCGGATGATTATAGTGTGCGTACACTGAAGTAGTGTCGACACGATAGCCAGTTTTGTAACGACGGTCAGCTACTTTCAATTTGACCTTTACGGGATAATAAGTTGTAATCATAATCTCTCTCCTTTTTATAATTAAATAGCTTTCTTGCAGTTGTAGAAGTAAGTAGTAGCACCAGCCTTAGACATACCAAGGTTAGCCATGAACATATCGATGATCACAGCTTTACCAGCATCTACATTGTCACGGTAGATCTTGATTGCCTCATCCTTCTTAGAAGGACCAGAAGTGCGTACACGCGGAACACGAACCGTCTTCACGGCATTAGCTTTCTTTGCTCGTGGAGCGCGTGCTTTTTGGATAGTACCTTCCTCGAGTGGGAGGGTAGCGATGCCATTACCAATATCAATACTGATGTGAGTCTTGGTCTGCTTAACAACAGCACCCTTGAATTCAGCATCAGTGGTAACAAAATTCACATATTTCATAACGATGTCCTCTCTCAATTGACAGGGTCATTATCCCTCATTCTGAGAAAAAGACAACCATTATTTTTGGTTTTTTGATTCCAATTTTTGATCGATCATCACTGGATTTGATCGAAAATTATCTTCCCGATCGGGAAGATTCTAGCCGAAATCCATCAAAAATCCGGAAAATCTTCCCGATCGGGAATAGAATTTGGTAACCCCCTGATTCGGGGGGACCAAAAATCAAGGAGTTAGCGGCCCTGACCGCGATACATCTTTTTACCAAGTTTCTTATGATTCTTGGAATTATATCTCGTAAATCGAGAATTACCAATAGAAGTTACTTTTTTATGCTTTTCCGGATGCCATGCAATACCTGAACCTGATTTACCCTTCGCCATTTTTATTACTCCTTTTTACTTTTTTCGCTTTTTTCTCTAAACGATTAACTACTTCATCTCCATCCATCCAAATATCTTTATTATCTAGAATAGAATCAATTTCTTTTTTAGTTAAGAAATCTTCATAAACACCAGTTAATAGTTTTTCCGACCATTCTCTTTCATGATTTAATTGGTCGATCATTTCCCCACCTTTACCAAATGCCCCACCAGAATAATTATGGAACATAAACATAGAATGTTCTGATATTTCAAATGCATCAGCACATAAGAATATCATTGTCGCTGCGGACATACAAGCTCCCTCAACAGAACAAATTACTGTTGCTTGAGATTCACCCATTACTCGCATAAACTGGATTGCAGTGAATAGATCTCCGCCGAATGAATTAATATAAACTTTTACAATATCTGTTTGTTGTGCTCGGCGAATATGATCAAACCACTCTGTGTAGTGTTCCGCTTCTTTGATATCTCCAGTAAGATAAAACTCATGAAGGTTGCCCAGAGGACGATTGGCGTAATAGTTATTACCCTGTTTGTTCAGTTCTGACAGTAGATCCATTTTCAAGCTCCTCAATTCGTTGTTCAAGATATTTAATATAGTCAATCACTGGATCCTTATGACATAATGTCTGGCAGCAAGAGTTTATATTATCCCAGGCTTCTTTAGCCTTTTCGTTGTTTGTATTCATTTATTGTCTCAATTAATTTAGGAGCCCAATTGTCCCTGTGTTCAATAAACACCTGGGGCTCATCATAATCAACAGCAATCACAGTCACGAGATCAACGATAGGTACCCCCGTTCGTTCCTCCCACATGATTGCATAAGCAGATTCCTGGATGAAGTAGTTTTCAATCCATTCCTTCTTCTTATGTTTCTTGGCAGTCTTGAAGTCAATTACTGCCAGCCGACCATCCCATTCTGCAATGCAGTCCACGCGGCCAGCAAGGCCAAGATGATCAGAGTATAAAGCAAATTCCTGTGCATACACCTTCCCTATATGTTCATTGAGAACAGGTACAACAGAGTTAACATTAGAAACAACAACCGGATTGCATTTATCCAAATAGTCTTCATCATTTTTTAAATACCTCTCAAGTACATCATGAACTTTTGTGCCTCTGGCACTTGCATGTCTGGATATACGGTTAGCTTCTTCCTCACCAACACGATTCCGCCATTCACGGATATGGTGTTCGGTGAGGATTGAAACAACAGTTGTGACGGAGGGATACTTGTTTCCCTCTGGCGTTACATACCGCCTACCCTGTTCGGTTGTCTTAGCTGATAGATCGTTATAACCTAAATCAACATCAACATGCTCAAACATCCTTCTCTGCATCATAATCAACCCAATCTCTTGATCGCTTCCTTGTGGAAGGATCATGCATCTTCTTACCCAAGTTTTGTGATTTGAATTTGTCCTTGCGCGCTCTTTTGTTCTTGGGATCAAAACGAGTGTACTTAGCCATTTCTCATCATTTCCTTTGTCATAATATAGTCTCGTACGAGACCTGATCTTACAATGTCCTCCCATGTAAACTCTACATGGTCGAACCGCTTCATGGATTCTATAATGTTAATGAACTTTAGAATCCCCTTCTTGTCCCCATCCTTATGGAAGTCGGACTGGTAATAGTCACCACACAATATGAGTCTGCAATTGTTACCCAATCGTGTGATGACCGAATCTAATTCATGGAATGTGAGGTTCTGCATCTCATCAATGATAACCACACTATCCTGGATTGTAATACCTCTGATGTATGAGGTAGTGAGGAAGTCAACCATCCCCTGCGCACACAGCTTCTGCCACGCTTCCTTATCTTCAAACAACTCGGTTGTGATTGCAATGTACGGAGCAAGGTAGGCCGCTTCCTTCTCTTCCATGGTTCCTGGTAAAAATCCAACATCGCGAGTGGGGACTGCTGATCTAACAATAGTGACATTCTCAATCGGTGTGTCACTTTTCATTGCATCCTCTAGTGCCAGGGACATTGCCAAGAATGTCTTACCTGAACCAGCAGAACCACTTAGTATTAGATTGTTTCCCGATTCCCAGGATTTGAATACCTCTTCTTGGGAGGCAGTGATCGGTTCAATGACCCGCAGGTCATCAAGGCGTAATCTTTTAGTCATGGATTGAGTTAACTCTTCCTGAACCTGATTTAACTCTCTTCAGAACATCCTTCCATCCAGAACCTGCTCTGGTTAGAGGACTCTTTGAATCTGATATAAAGCCAGGAGTTCCTATTTGTTGGCGGATAGAACCTTCTGCCCCGCAAGCGGGGCATGGTTCGTTTTCTGGGATCTTGCGATCATCCATCTTATGTACTTGCTCGAAAGTATGATCGCACTTAGTGCATTTGTAATTGTATAGTGGCATATTCTATCCAGTGTTAATTTCGCTTATTATAATACAACTTCACCTCAAAGTCAACTTTATTTATGCTGCCGTTCGTTGTATATAAATCTCCTCTACCTCTTGAATTCTAGATGCTAGAAACTCTTTCTTTTTCTGAATCGTTCGCGCAATCCGTGTCTTACCTTTTTTCTGAAGTCTTTTTAGGTAGTGACCCAATTCGCGCTCGTCTTTTTTTAGTCGTTCTAACTGACTCATGGTCATCTCTTGATCTCCCTTTAATATTAGTTGAGGACGATTTATTTTCTTCAACGGCACCTCCTTATTATAGTGGGACATAAAAAAACCAGAGCGCACGCAAGCGTGGTCTGGTTAGGAAAGAGATTTGATAGATTGTGTTTGAGAGGACAAGTATCTATACATGCCTTTATTTAGGAAATAATCAATCTCGGCCAGACTTCTTGGACGAGCTTTTTAGTTATCCCCTTGTACACGCCAGCCAGCTTTTTATCCTTCATCATGAGAACGAGTTCAGCTTCCTTCTTATGAACGCTCTCGAGGATCTCAATGAACATACGCTCCCGTTTGTGTGGAGGTAGGTTCTCACCAGGACCACCCTTAATGAAGTAACGGAACTTCTTGGTCTGGTTGTGAAGAGAAGAAGTTGTATACCCTGCTGGTGCATCATCTTCTCTGTATGGAGGCTTTCCTGGTGGTAAGATGAATTGAATAGAATCATCAAATGATCCCTTCAAGATATCGCGCAACGCAAGTGTATTGTATCGCTGCAGCACAGCAATCTTATCCTTGCGGGAAGCTGCCTCAGCAGCCTTCTCTAGTACCTCATGTACCATCAATCCCATATTAGTAGAACTCCTCGATTGACTCGATTAATAACTTGCAGCGTTTTGCGATTAAATAATTCAATAGTTTTGATCTATGAGCGACCTTAGTTTCATTGTAAGTATTTATAATATTTTGTTTGATGGCATCAGGAGTTTCTGATAGGTCGATCAATTGTTTGTTTCGTTGATAATTACGATACCATGAGGCAGCATACAACAACTCACCATCATCGAGGTCAGCAATAACCTCATCAACAAACTTCTGGCGCACAGGAGTCTGGCGCTCCCCATCAGTAATAAACACATCATCGGAAGATAGGATATTAGGAATACCATCTCCCGAGTCCCCCTTAATGATATGCTCCTGTAGGAACAGATGAGGGTTCTTTTCCTCGATTAGTTTCTTCTTCATTGGAGAGAATTGTCTGACATTGGAGTACTTCTGAAGTTGGAGGAAGTCCTTGTCATTAGAGATAATCATCACGGGCTCATGCTTACCAAATTCCTGAGTCATCTCAACGAGAGTACCGATGATATCATCTGCCTCTGCATCATCCACCTGAACCACTTTGTATGGTAGGTTGTTTTCAATTTCCTCGCGGATCATATTAATAATACGAAACACTTCTTCCCAATGATCTGCATTATCATCTCGTGTCTTCTTACGGGATGCTTTATAGTTTGGGAATACATTCTTGCGCCAGGAACGACCTTCGCAAGCAATAACCATCTGTCCGTATTCATTACGGAACTTGTGGTTGTACATTCTAAGTTGATTCAATACGACATGACGGATCATGTCTTCATCCAAATCTAGCTTCTGTGATACAATTGTACCAACCGTTAGTCCATTCCAATCAAGTATCATCATTATGTGGTAACCTATCTTTTATTTTATCTACATGCCGAGCAGTAATCTTACAAGAAATCCAATCGTTATAATAATCGTCGCGTACAATAGCACCTCTAACAAACTGCTCGTAAGTCTCCATATACGCGCATTCTGCTTTAGTGTGACATAGATGGAGTATGTGTCTGGTATATTTGTCAGTACCCAGGTTGTGGACTTCCTCAGTAAGTCTCGGCGAAGATCCATAATAGGTCTTCCAGTCACTTTCAACCAGTTTACGCCTTTTCTTACCCAGCTTTTGGTACGTCTTTTTTGCCCAGAAGAACTTTTTGCCAATGTACTTTTTCCCCGTCTCATTATTCTCAATCAGATATACGAAACCATACCATACTTTTGGATCAAGGTCAACAGGATCAAACTCTTTATCATTGTATAACCACATTTTATAATTCCCAGTTGTTGTCTGGGAATTATTTATTCTTCGTCGAAATCGAGCTCTTCTATTTGTTCTTCGCCGCAGAGTGGGCAATATCGCACTTCTAAAGATGGCTCTTCGAAGCGAACTGAGAATTCTACGCCACATGCTGTACACTCACTCATAGTGTCACACCCTTCAACGCTTCGCGCGCAGAGCTCCACTCTTCTAGGTCAGTGTATCCACCAATATGAATTGTTTCATCGCAGGTTGGGTTCATGAAAACAATCTGTGGTACGGAACGTGCAGTAGGGAACAGCTCCTGGAATTCATCCATTTGCACATCCACACCAACCTTATTAGTTTTATATTCATATCCTTTCATCTCACAGAGAGCCTTTGCCTTCTCGCAGAAAGGACAGTTGTCTTTTGAATAGATTACGATCACAGTGATAACCCCTTAAATGTTTCTTCGTTTACGTCTTGTTTCACACCACCAATAACATACGAACTGATCTCTGTCTCCTGAGGCGCAACCTGAACATTGCCCCCTCCAATCCATCGTTCGGTCCATGGTAGTGGATTTGCTTGTGATGTGTGGAACGGCGCTGTATAACCTAATGTCTTCATACGCTTTGCTCCAATCCATTCTATGTAGTCGTGCAGTAGTCTAGCATTAAGACCAATCATGGATCCATCCGCAAACAGGTAATCTGCCCACTTCTTCTCCTGATCGATAGCATCTACAAACATTTCTGTTACCTGATCACGGCACTCTTCTGCAATCTCTGCAAACTCAGGATCATCTTTAGGTAGTGCTTTGAGGATAGTCTGAGTAATTGCTAAGTGCACATTCTCATCACGTGCAATGAACTTAATGATCTTAGCATTACCTTCCATCTTCTTCAATTCTGCAAATGCCCATGAGCACGCAAATGAAACATAGAAGCGAACACCCTCAAGCACATTAACGCTATTCAATGCAAGCCATAGTTTCTTCTTCAACTCATACTTGTCGATGGTGACATACTGCTTCTCTTGTGACACCTTATCTGTTGTGCGGAAGCGTCCCTCACCCAATAGATCATAGTACTTGTTGTACTCAATGAAGTCATCATAATACTTACTAATGTCTTTTGCGCAGTTAACAATCTCTTCAATGTTCATGAGATCATCAAACACCTTAGAGGGATCTGCGTAGATATTACGGATGATATGCGTGTATGAGCGGCTATGAATCGTTTCCATGAACGCCCATGTCTGTACCAGTGGCTCAAGCTCTGGAAGGGATACAGCGGGTAGAAACGCTTCTGTAGGCGCTCTACCCTGCACAGAGTCTAACAGAATCTGACGCTTAAGGTTTGATGTGAAGATATGCTGCTCATGTGGCATCAACCGGGAGAAGTCGGTCTTATCCTTACCAATATCAATCTCTTCCGGTCGCCAGAAGAAACCAAGCATCTTATCAGTCAACTTATCCAGATTGGGATACTTGACATGATCATACCGAGCGATATCAACACTACCATCAAAGAACATCTTTGATTCTAGATGGCTTTTTTCCTTACGCTTAAAAACAGACATTATTTAACCTCAATAATTGTCCCAATGTTTATTAGGACGTTCCCACCAATACGTCAGATCGTGGGTCTCATTATCATAGTATTCACCCACATATGTTGACTTATATATGGAATGAACATTTTCAAAAACAGCAACAGTAGTGATGTTACCCGGCATGACACCTTGCTGTCTCATAACATCAACGATCATCTGCCAATTATACCCCCGAATGATTCCAGCTTCAACAAGTACAAAGTTTTTAAATTCTTTACCATATGTGCTGAATTCACGTCTAAAACGCTCAAGGAATGAACGATCATCTTCATCGGGGAATGGTACATGCACCGCTTCGATGTGTAGCATATCACGATCCTTGGTCAGCTCGTGTGCCAGAATCTGAGCAGCAATTGCAGAGTAGTCGGGTGACACCATCAACAGGCAGGTATGATCCGGATGGATTTCTGTACGATCAATTTCGTACGCCAACTTCTGAATCATTGCCAACTCTTTGTCGCGTGAAATAAAAAATAATTTTCTCATTATAATTCTCCATCCGGATTATACTCACTACCAACGTACCAATAGTAACCCTTATAGGGCTTTCCCATCTTTCTATTATTCCACACGCTAGCGTGATTTGCGCCTACTACACGCTCTGCTTCTTTTAAACTATCATAAACCATAACATCTCCAGTGGCCACCGACACTAAGTAAGTTGTTGTTTTCCTAGCTTGTCCACTAACGTTGGGATTCTTGGACCCCATTCTCTGTTCACTGAGGAGTTTCTTGGTTGCAGCTGTGTGCACATAGCCCTTGTTTGGAGCTCCATATTTACTACTATAACGTCTCCTAGCTTCACCACCAGCATTTGGGTTGTTTTGTTTCATGTTATCTGAAATTCTAATTCTCAACCAACCATACAACTTGTTATTGGCTCTAATAGATCCCATACATGCTGCAGCATAACTCAATTTTGTTTGATTAGGGTACATCTTAGCAAGAAGTTGATGCGCAACATAATGTTCCTCAGGGGTGAGATCAACCAAGTTGTCACTATCATTGGTCCCACCCATACACTTGGGCATGATATGATGCGTTTCCACATAACAATTCAATTGTCTGGTTCTAGCTCTTTCAATTAATAGATTATAGTGTTTAAAATAGTCCATATGATTCTCCTATATGGACTATTTATATTATTTTAAATCTTACACACCATATTTTACACTACATTATATGGTGCAGCTATCACAATGACTATCGTCATCTTCAGCAGCTTGCATAATTGGATCATCTTCTTCTTTGTATTCACCAGCACCATCATAGGTGTTGTTGTAATACAGCTGTTTGCCACCGTACTTATAGAAGGTCACAATATCCTTAATCATCTGAGACATAGGAACTTTGCCTTCCTCAAAGAACTCAGGATTGTAAGAGGTGTTGACGGAAATACCCTGATCGATATACTTCTGTAGTACAGCACAGATCTTTAGATAGCCTTCTGGGGTCTTCTGATCCCATAGAAGATCATACTTGTTCTTCAGATGATGATAGCCAGGAACAATCTGTGCCATCACACCATCCTTAGACTGTTTGTATGATACTAACGCACGAGGTGGTTCAATACCATTTGTACTATTGGAAATCTGTGCAGAAGTTTCTGCTGGCATCAGAGCCATCAGAGTAGAGTTACGGATACCAGAGAAGTTCATCTGGTTGCGCAGAGAGGTCCAGTCCATACGATTGGCTGGTGGAACCAATTCATCCACTTCCTTCTTGTAGGTCATATTAGGAGTGATGCCCAAACCATATTTGGTCTCATCAGACTTCAGACATGCACCCTTCTCGAGAGCAAGATCTGCTGAGGCCTTTATAAGGTAATAGGACCACGCTTCGGCGTATTCATCCACAACTGGAAGCGCTTGCTCATTGTATGCAAGTCCTCGCTTGGCCAAAAAGTATGCAAGGTTGATGATTCCAACTCCGAGAGGACGACGGTTCTCTGTTGACCGTTTTGCTGCCACGACAGGGTAGTCTTGGTAATCGAGTAGGGCGTCGAGAGCACGTACGGCAAGTGTGCAGTATTTTTCAAATTCGCTTGGATCATTGATAAGTCCCCAGTTGATTGCAGAAAGAGTACACAATGAGATCTCACCTTCTGGATCATCATATGCATTCAGTGGTTTGGTTGGTAGATCAATTTCACAACAGAGGTTAGACTGATGGATAGGAGCAACCTTCGGATCAAAAGCACCATGCTCATTTGCATGGTCAACATTCTGTAGGTAGATTCGGCCAGTATCCTTACGCTCAGTAATAAACTGTGTAAACAGATCAATGGCTGGGATCACCTTCTTACGAATGGAGGTCTTACGCTCATACTTCTCATACAGGCGACGGAATTCGTCCTGGTCAGAGTAAAACGCATCATAAAGTCCAGGAACATCATTCGGAGAGAATAGAGTGATGTTACCACCGCTGAGCAGTCGCTCATACAGTACCTTATTAAATTGGAAACAGTAATCCATATTGCGGATACGTGTTTCATCGGTGCCCTTATTATTCTTGAGCACGACTAATTCTTCAAATTCAAGATGCCAGGCAGGAAGGTAGATTGTTGCGGCGCCACCACGAACGCCACCCTGCGAGCAAGACTTAACTGCTGACTGGAAATACTTTAGGAATGGGATTAGGCCTGTGTGTACAACAGAACCATCACCAATTGGACTATCGATTGCACGAATAGCACCAGCGCTAATACCAACGCCAGCCTTGCGAGAAATATAGCGAACAATTGACGTTGCAGTTGCGTTGATGGAATCGAGTGAGTCTCCTGACTCAATGAGGACGCAGCTGCTGAACTGACGCGTAGGAGTTCGTACGCCTGCCATAATAGGAGTAGGTAGAGAAATGTAGAAATTAGATACAGCGTCATAAAAGTCCTTTACCCACTTGAGGCGTTCTTCCTTGTCATACTGAGAGAACAGAGTTGCTGCTACCATCATGAACAGCATCTGTGGAGTTTCATACAGCTGCTTGCTTAGGCGATTCTGAACAAGATACTTACCACGGAACTGCTCCATACCAACATAGGTGAATGTATCATCACGGTCGTGCTTAATATGGGAGTTGAGTACATCTAACTCTTCTTCTGTGTAGTATTCAAGAATAGCAGGGTCATACACACCACGCTCTACATTCTTTTTGATCAGGTCGGTTAGATGCCATGGCTCATGCTGACCATACACTTCCTTACGGATCTTATAGTTGACCAGACGAGCAGCCACATGCTGGTAGTTAGGAGTATGTTCGGAGATGAGATCGGCGGCGGACTTGATCAACAGTTCGTGAATCTGTTCACCTTGGATACCGTCAAAAAGCTGAATATTGGATTTGAGTTCGATCTCTGAGATTGAGACATTGTTGATATTTTCTGTGGCCCAATAGAGTACTCTATGAATCTTATCGAGCTGGAATGGCTCAGTGCGGCCATCACGCTTAGTGACAGTTATCCCGTTCATTAAATAGTTCACCTTATAATAAATTTGTTATTGTGTATGAGTTATATATCATACACGACATCGCGGAGAATGTCAACAAAGATTATGATTTATTTTGCCACTTATCCATCCAGTGACGTACCACTTGTTTTCTTAGGCGGCGTTGGCCAGCATTTACTGCCATATCCACACCACCCTGACCCACAGCATTTGCTGCCATTTCTTTCAGTTTTGGTTTATCTGATAGAGGGATATTATACCACGAACCTGACTCAGAGACAACGATTTCTCCATCAACCACACGTACATCATAGTCCTTACCTTCATGTGTAATAGTAGTTGCAATCATCGCTTAATATCTCCAACAGTAATAAAAACTTTTTGTCTAGTCAGTAGATGCTCAACCTGATATACATGAGCATTGAATAGGGTGTCTACTGGTTGTGTATCCTCATAGACAACAACCGATGTACCTTTACCGGCAATCATCTCACCTGTGGCTGGGGATACAATATTATTAGTCAGAACGTACTTGCCAGGGCCTAACGCTTCCCCATCCATCAACCAGCTTTCGGTTAGGTTGGTGTCATCAGATTCCCAACCAGCCTTAGAAAGTGCTCTGGCCAGTTGTTCCTCTGTCATCCCAGTATGCTCCTTAATGAGAAATAGAGCTGCGGCATAGGATGCAAGTTTTGACTTGCCACCAGGGACTTTATTGATTAAGCGTTTGAGATTGAAGACCAATCTATGGAACAGAGTGTACGAATCCTTCTCTTCCTTTGTCTTCAGTTCATTGGGTTTTTTGAGCGCATTACCATCCTTATCAATCACCCCCGCCTTGTATGCGGCAGTATCCTCCCAGCTCTGTGTCAACAGACGCAGGAATCTGAAGGTGTAGATTAAGTCTGCAGCACCTGTAAGGCTCATATATTCCTCAATTTAGCGACTACATTCTCATCAAGAGGGACATCAATTAATTCATCCTCCCTGAGATAATGTAATAGAATTAAAAATGGTTTAATAACACTGTAGTGCCTACTGTCAATCTTAAACAGTAGCATCTTCTTAGCCGCCTCAATACCAAACACATTGAATAGAACAATGATATGATTGAGAATCAACCGTTCCTGAAGTTCACCACATGAGTCGTAACGACCCAACAATCTCTTGATGTACTTGAACCTACAAAGGTCTGCCTGAAACTCTTCTATGTCCACACACTGTGGATTGTCATAGTGTTTCGCAGCATACAGTTCAAAGTTTTCATCATTAATAGTATCAAATATCCTCATAAAGATCCTTATAATAAATCAATTCACCCTATGAGGATATTTATCTTACTTCTTAAACAGCTTTCCTAGAGTGCTTTCCTTTTTAGCTGCGGTCTTTTTCTTGGCAGCTTTCTTCTTAGGTGCAGCTTTCTTTTCTTCTTGCTCTGGCTCTTGTTCTTCTACTACCGGAGCTTCTGTACCATTCCACTCTGCAATTTGCTCAGGTGTTAATCTACCACCCTTGAGCTTCTCACCCTTAGGTGAGAAATAACCGTTTTCTTTTGCGATTGCGTCTTTCAACCAACCCGACTTATTGATCGTCATATTACTGTCCCGTTGTTTTCTCTACTGACTTCATTGGTTCAGTCTGACCCTTGTCACCTGGACGTTTTGGAGCAGCCTTTACACCAGCAGTCATCTTAGCTGTATCTTCTTCGTGTTCTTTTTCTTCGTCTTTGCCTACACTAACTTTGTGTGCATCTTTGAAGTCTTTTTCGCCCTTTGCTTTTGGTTCGAGCTTCTCTTGCTCATCAGCCTTAGGACCCTGTTTAGCTTCTTCAATCCACTCAACACGGTCATCGAACAGCACAGCAAAGCGATCATCTTCTACATCGATGATAGTACCACCTTCATAAGATTCACCCATCTTACGCTTGCAGCTTTTTTCCTGCATTTCTGTTTCGCCAGACTTACCATCTGTCTTCTTGGCTTTCTTAATGGTATCGCGGCGATTCTTGAGGTACTCATCAGAAGAGTCCTTATCACCATCATTATCCACATCGCCATCTTCCTGGCCAACTGGATCCATCTTAATTTCTACTTCTTTCTTCTTGGCAGCTTCCAGCATTTCTACATATGCTCTCGCCACCGCCTGAATTTGTTTATCTACTGACATTATTGTCTCCTTAATTAAGTAATGTTCCTACTGCAGCGGCGGCTGCTACTGTTACAAAAATCCAGAAAAGGCGATTGATCACCTTAACTGTGACTGCGTTCTCATCAACCTTTGAATTAATAGCAACAATTGCTTCTTCATTCTTTGAAAGTCGATGATGAATATTCTCACGATCAGCTTCTAGCGCGACTAGTTTCTCCTCTGCACGAGCAAGAGAAATAACAGTCTCGGCGAGCTTATCGATCTTAGTTTCGATTCTATCTAATCTTGAAGCGTCCACTCTTAGATGCTCTTTTAAAACGTCTTCTGTTGTTGACATAACTACCACGCCCTCTTAGTTTTCCAACATATCTTTGAAGCTTTTCAATTCAACAGGACCATGTGCTTCCAGTTCTTCACGTCTCAACATAGCCTGGCGGGCCAGGTGACGAGCACGTGACAATGGAGTGTGCTTAGCACCAGACTTATCGGTTGTGGTAGCTGGACGCTTTTTGTATGGACCATCAAAAGGTGGTTTATTCTTATCTGTTTCAACAGACTCACCAAATTTACCAAAGATTTCTTTAGTAGATGGACGGGTACTGCGCCATTTGGTACCAAACGTGTTGGTGACAATGTCCATGATTTTATCACGAACATCTGTATCCTGCTGGAGGATTGCATTAAGAATCTGTTGGTTAGATGGCTCATCACCATCTGCTGTACGAGTGCGGAAGTCAAACATATGACCAATGTCTTGGAATGTTCTCTTGTCGATACCACCACTGGTAGCACCATACTTCTTCAGCTCGATGCCAACTTTCTGGAACTTAACCTTCTCTGCATGAGACATTGCTTCCTGCAATTCATTTACAGACTCATCCATGTAGTCACGGTCTTTACTGATACCACGCTTAGCATCACGCTCGGCACGCTTCTGTGCTGCAGCATCACGCTTCTGAACCTTTGTGTGTGCTTTACGGATCATTGAAAGGCGCTTTGCCTTCTGATCTGGAGTCATCGCTTCTGCAACCTTCTTAGCCTGAGCAGTAGCAATAGCCATCTTCTTATCCATTGGCATATCAGGTTGATCCTTTTCAATTGCCTGAGCAATTTCTTCGCGCTTCTTCATTTCGGCAGGAGTAAGAGTCTTCTCTTCAATTTCTTCCTTCACAGGAGTACGCTTAGTGCCATAGTGTACAGCATGAATAGTGTGACCTTGATCCTGATAGTGCTTCTTAGCGATGTTAATTGCAGACTGCTTAGACTGTGCAACTACATGGCCTGTACGCATTTCCTTCTTACCAGACTTATCGGTAGAGGTGATGTGAACAACATGAGATGCTTCATCGAGATCAACATCTTCCTTCATTTGCTTCATCATCATATCAATACGAGACATAGCGCCTTTAGGATTAGATGTACGCATCTTATTCAGTGTCATCCACTCGGATTGATTGATACGGCCGGCCTTCTTCAACTTGGCGAGCTTAGCTGCAATCATTGAATCCATATCTGTTACCAGAGCCTCATCAACAGATTCGGTCTGAGGATATGGAGCTTTCTCATCAGTACACGAACTATCTTGGCCAGGAGTCATAGATGCAAAATGCTGCACAACAGAATCAGTACCGACTTCACGGTCTTCTGACTTATCACCCTTGGCAGCCTTCTTGGCTTCAAACCCCGCTTTCGAGTAAGAACCCTTGGCTCTATAATAGTTGGTAAAACGCTCCATTATTTTCTCCCTATGAAATCTGCAAATGAAGAATATGATTCTTTCTTCTTAGTAGCCATATAGGACTTACCCAATGACTTTTGTTCTTTAATATCTTTCTTCTCTGTAGTCTCATCCAGCTTTTCAACTGCATCAAGCCACTTCCGAACCTTTTTGCCATCCGCCATCTCAACCAGAACATAATTTGAACCAAGTAGTACTACCTGGCCCACTTCTTCTGATTCCTTAATGACAACAACATCACCAACACCAAACAACTCGCCCTGAACATAGGCTTCGCGTTGCTCTGATACCGGTGCAAATTCTACATGGCGACGGATATCTGTTTCTTCTTTCAGACCCATCCCCTTACGAACAGCATTAAACAATGCCTGTCCTTCTTTATAACTTGGTGGCAAGCCTCTTGCAAATGCATCAAAGTCTCCTTTACCAGCAGCTGCTCTCATCTTAGAGGCGCTCATACCAGTTGCACCTTCTGCATCTGGATCTCTTTCACCAGCAGAGACAACATTAATGCCACCCTCAAAGTTATAGAAACCATGACGGGCTTTCTTGCCGTTATACTTATTTAGGGCAGTTTGGAATTCTGTAACTCTATCCGAACCTGCAACCAATGTAACTTTATTGAACCCTTGGTCATACAACTTAACCAGTGCATCAAATGCATTACGGATTCCCTGATCCGCCATGATGTTTCTTCCATGCTTGGAGAACATCTTGCGCATGAACTTCACTTTCTGAGTAAACTCAAGCGGGTTCTTACTACCATCAGAAGAATGAGAAGGATAGATTCTATAGTTGTTGCCACGAGCAACAGATGCTACTTTATCGATTAGCTTCTCATGACCAATTGTTGGTGGATTGAATCTACCAAACGCAAAGACAACTTCTTTATTGGCTTCTGTAATGTACTGGGAAAAACTCTTCATAATAAATCACTTTGCAGATGGTCTGGAGGCCTGAGTATCTGGTGCAGGACCGACAATACGCTTACGAGTCTGATCGTCCTTACGCACCTTTGGAAGTATCTTCTTCATTAGGCGCTTGACCAGGCTCTTCTTTGCTTCAACGCGTTTTTCAACTTGTTTACGCTCTGAGTAAGACATTTCATCTTTGCTCTTACCCTTAGCTAGCTTTTTGAATACAGCCATACGAGCTCTCTTCTGAGCGCGCTGCTTTAATTTCTCTGGGTTCGCTCTCTTCATCATTGCGCGGCGACGACCCATCTTAATCTTTGACTTCATCTTACGAAGCTGCTGCTTCTTCTTAATGCGAGTACGGATATCCAGGACAGCTTCAAACAACTCGTCTACATTGATCTCTTCACCCTCAAAGACTACTTTCTGACCCTTAACGGTCATCTTCTTGCCAATTGCAGCAGCAAGTTTCTCGAGATCAGCTTCCTTACCATTCTTGAGAGCGTCTCTGATGAAGTTCATCAGCATGTTGTTTGCCTGAGCTTTGGTGACAACAAGAGGACCCTCGGCCAGATCTTCTTCTGTACCTTCCTTGACGATCTTACGAACCTTCTGGTAGATGGTATTATCGTTTGTTACGATTTCAGCAAATTTATTGAAGGTTGAATAGATGACCTCACGCTCTTCTGGGGTGAGGACCTTTTCTGAATCTAGCTTCTTGAGGACGCGCTTGAAGTTTGAGACATTATCAACAAGACCGAGGCGTGCAAGTACAACTAGCTTGCTGAGATCTTTCTCTTCGGAAAGAAGCTCATGAATAACATCGGCAGTGAAAGATTCATCCATGGCACCACGGCGGCGCTTCTGGTTGCGGTATTTAATATATTCGTCTTCGCCTGGTTTCAGTTCGACGACGAGAAAGTCTTTGAAAGATAACATTAATTGTTTAGCCTCTACTTGGTGAGTCCCATCCCTTAATTACATCAGTACTAAAATTGTTAGCTGAGAATTCAAGCCTATCAACTAACTTCACTGCACCACCACTCAATCTGTCAATCGCTACAAAGCCTTCTGCGCCGGTAACTCGAAACCCATTGTGGGTCTTGACAAATGTGCTCATTCTATTTAGCTTGTTTAGCTTATTTATAATAATTTCTTTTGCGGTAACAATAGCTTTTTGTAATTCAAATACCTGAGCAATCTCATTAGTAGAATGACGTTTGAAGAACTTCAGGGCTTCTACTTTTGCGTCTTCCCACTTCTTAGCTCCTGCAGGAGACTTCATACTAGCAATCTTTTGATCATACTTTGCTGTAATGTAATGCTCGAGTTCTTTCACATGCTTGGTGGTATTGGTAATCTTCATGCGCTGACGAACATACGTATTGTTGAACGTATTGATCTGTAGATTAAGTTCTTTGTTTGTCTCAATCTCTTTTAGAATATTAGATGCTGTCTTTTGGAAGATCTTACCAGCAACGGATAGAGCAGCTGTCACTTCTTTCGTCTCTTTAGCTGTTAGTGTTGCTGTACCGGATAGATCGTGGAGATTGGCAGACACTGCCCACACAGATGATACCTTACGGAACTTAGATACATCAACCCCATAGGATGCTTTCATGCCCTCAAAGGTCTTACCATCGTAGTATGTGTGCCACACAACACCAATCTTTGCTTTCTTAATTGCGGCCGCTTCTGGAGTGTTTGCTGGAACAGCATACAGAATAGTGTTTGGATGGAATGTAACATACTTCTCACCATCAATTGCTTCAACAGCAAGGTCTGCCTGGGTGAACATAATGTCTCCTTGATAGACGCCACTCTTGATCCCCAGCTTGGATAATTCAGCCAATGCAACTTTCAGTTTGGCATTCAGATCACCAGAGGTGTCAGCATCGATGTCTGCATTGGTCTTGTAAACCTTAGGGCTCTTATTGAAGATGCCTTTCTTAGCAACAAAGAACTTACCATCACCTGGATCGATACCAGCAAAGACCGCTGGAGCTCCATCCCACTTAACAGTTACATCAACATGACCCTTTGTATGGCCAGCCAACATATCTCTTAGGGAACGCAATGCCATGATAGCATCACGGGCACCCTTAACACCACCATCAAGGACCTGGTCCTCAATGTGAGTCATATGAGTGTTCTTTTCTTCTGTTAGGTAATTACTGAATGATTTCATATTAGCTGTACTTGTAAAAAACTGATGATACATCTGTAGCGGAGGCAGCAATGCGAGCAATATTCTGCATTACTTTATCTTGCTTGCCACTCTTCAGAATAACATACAGATACTGCATTGAAAGAAATTTGCTATAGAACCAACCCTCATTGTTGTTCTCTATAACAGTTTGAATCTCAGGGATCAGAGCCTGAATAGATCTTTTATCCTTTGAAAGATATTTGTAGAACTCGGTGAACATCTTAACATTGGCTGCCTTCGTTCTAGCACGAGCAACCGCCTTTGCAGATGACTGATCAATGAACGCAGAAGGAGGAATACCAGCTAGAGTCATAGCCTCTTCAAGATTACCACCACCTACTTTACCACCAGCTGCAGTTGCACCTTTAATCTCACCCTGCCAACCAGACATACCAGCAGAGAAGGTGCGAATCTGCATACGCATCTTCTTACCGTGATCTTTGTAATCGATATAAACATCTTTCGATAAATCACTTCCGAAGAAATCTTTGCGTGCAGGAACAATTTGATAGTCAAGGAATTTAATATCGAGACCTTTAGCAGTCTCGTTGTAGATCTCTTTCTTAGGTTTGCCAGATGGAACCTTCTTCAGAGAAACACCTAGTAAGTTCTTACCCTTGAATTGCTCAAGAATCCACGTGTTGTATTCTCCAAGGGAGGTCCACTTAGATGTGGGAAACTTAAATCCGTCCTTAGCCACCCAAATGTCAGCTGGATTCCATTTATTGATATTGAGTCTAATACCTTCCTGTTTCTTTAGTCTGTTGTACTCAGCCTCAATCATACTAACCATTTTTGATCCACGATGGAAGTTATATTGACCTGTGCCCAACTCACCATGGAACGCATTTGCAATTACTGTACCAGAATGGATCCACTCTGCATCCAGTTTACGACACTGATCAAGAGTGCGATCAGCATCAATATGTTTTGAATTACCCTTACCGAGAATCTCGAATACTTCCTCACCAGACTCCAATGGACGACCGTTCAGCTGACGAGCGCAGCATGCATATGCTTGGAAGCATTCACCCAATGCTGTAACCTCAGCACCAGCACCAGATCCACCTGAACCTTTTGGCTTGTAGAAGAATCTATACTTCTTACCATCATAGATCGTGTCAGTAGTCTTAATATCTGAAGAGGAAGACGACTTAACACCATCCTTGAATTCAATCTTGGACTTGGTTAGAATCTTTTCTAGTTCTGCCTTAGCTCCAAAACGATCAGCGGCCTTAACAATTACAACCATCTCTCTGTCGTTGGCAGATTTGATTGTGAAGTCGAGTCCTTTAATTATTTCAAGCATTGAATCAGCAGCCTCTTTTAGGTAAGTACGAAACGATAACATTAGTATTCCTTTTGCTTAATCCGTACTATTTATAATAAAAGAAACTAGTGCTGATCCTCCCCTTCTGATTCTTTATCTTCCTCTAGTGGATAGACTTTGTACACGTCTCCCTCCTGGACGACATGAACAAACTTGTTGACATGCAGGGTAGTCAATACGGTATTGATTCCCTCATTGGTACCTATCACACGGCCCTCGTTATAACCAGATGCGTAGGTACTGCGAAGGGCGATTGCAAATACAACCAGCATGACTATGATCTGCCATGTCTCGAAGTAGTACATTAGGCACAGCCTTCAACAGCTGCACATGCTTTCTCAAACATATAGTAGAAAGCAGCAACGGTGTCTGGGGTTGGGTTGGTTTCCATGAACACATCAGCGTCAACGAAGTTCCAGTTGATAGAACCATCTTCGTTGAGGTTCTCAGGACGCTGCACAGCTTCCTGTACACGCTCTTTGATCAAACGGTAAAAGTCATTCATAATCTCTCTCCTTACAATAACTTCACAATTTCTTTCCCACCAAAATAAAACCACTGTCCAGTAGGTTTGTCTGTCTCAAAAACTTGATTCATCATCGCAGTCCGAGAACTTTGCTTGCTGTAATGATTACCATTCACAAAGAACCGATCACCCACTTTCAAGTCTTT